>WNFM01200068.1_pt1 | contig 282861 bp, 288 predicted proteins | sample 5400271 | NCBI WGS metagenome assembly WNFM01 (sample SAMN13153352, study PRJNA577476) | soil metagenome | isolation source: 60 cm saprolite on Douglas fir-dominated hillslope | place: USA:California | collected 2013-09-17
AGCCACTCTGTTCGTCTCACGGCGCACCCCCTTCAGGGCACCACCGTGAACCGGACAGATCACGTGCTACAAGACCGGACAGATCATGGGCTACCTACACGAGCGTTAGGTTTCACTTGACCGGCGGTTTTCACAGTGATACTTTAGTATCACTTTATGCGCACCGAGCTTGTCACTACACTTAAGCGTCAGGCCACCGAGCTGCTCTCCGACTTGGAGAAGCACCGTGAACCCATCCTCATTACACAGCACGGCCTTCCCAGTGCCTATCTGGTGGATGTTGAAAGCTACGAGTTGCTGCAGAAACGCATGAAGTTGCTTGAAGGCATTGCGCGGGGCGAGAAGGCAGTTGAGGAGGGGCGTACGCTGTCCCATGCTCAAGCGAAGCAGCGCCTCGCACGATGGCTGAAGTAGTCGGGACCGAGCCTGCCCTTAGCGACCTTGAGGCCATCGCTGACTACATCGCGCTAGACAATCCAGTCGCGGCGGCGGAACTCGTTAGGAGAGTTCTTGAGCATGTCGGACAGCTCTCCGAGCACCCGCGCAGTGGGTCAACTCTACCCGAGCTACCCGAGCTACCCGAGCTACCCGAGCTACCCGAGCTACCCGAGCTACCCGAGCTACCCGGGTGGCGATACCGCCAAATTATTGAGCCACCCTGCCGGGCGATCTATCGCCAGGAGCGGGATGTGGTCTTCATTTTGCACGTGATTCGAAGCGAACGGCTGCTGAAGCGTAAACTAGTGGCTAAGCGGAGTAGGTCGACTAAGAAGTGAAACCTAACAACGCGTTCGAGCGGCCTGAGACACGTTCCACTTCGGCGCGCGGTCAGCGCGTCATTTATTCTGCGCCGCCCGCGCGCTTGAAGGCGCTGCGGGCGGCCGCTCAACGCGAGCGTTAGGCCGCGGGTGGGTGCTCTATGCCTCGTCGCATGTGGTCCGCTCTCGTTGCATTATTGGGCTCATATGCGGTGGCGAGCACACCCGGCCCTATCAGCGATATCGCGAGTGCCGCGTACCAACAGATCGGTGTAACGACGCGGTACGACCCCTCTTACCATGAGATCGCCTATCCCGGTGGCGACGTATCGGTAGCGGTTGGAGCCTGTACCGACGTCATTGTCAGAGCACTTCGCGAGGCACGTCACATTGACCTGCAGCGTGAGGTGCACGAGGATATGGTCGCGCACCGCGATGCCTATCCCAAGCGGTGGTTCCAGTTTGGCCTCGCGGTCAACTCGAGCATCGACCACCGTCGAGTTCCGAACCTGATGTCGTACTTCTCGCGCCGTGGGTATGCCTTACCAATCAGCGATGCAGCCGACGACTATCGCCCCGGAGACATCGTTGCCTGGAACCTAAGCGGCAGGATCCTTCACATCGGAATCGTATCGAATAGCCGAGATCGTGACGGCTATCCGCTCGTGGTCCACAATAACGGCCAAGGCGTGAAAGAAGAGCCCATCCTGTTTCGCTACAAGATCATTGGGCACTACCGTGTTCCAAGCACCAGAAAATCAGCTCACCAATAGCTGCCCGCGGCCTAACTACGCGCTCGAGCGGCCCTGCTCAATGTCCTCGTGGGCGCGCGTCCGGCGCGCCTTCTATTCTGCGCTGTCCGCGCGCTGGCAGGCGTGGCGGCCAGCCGTTCAACGCGAGCGGTAGGTGCTTGTGAGCGCCTGGTCATTCGTTCGTGGGACAGCCATAGCCGCGAGCTTCCTTGGCAGCGTGTTCGGTACGAACCGTCGGGCCGTCGATTTCGGCTTCCCATTGCAGTACGTTGCGGTGGCTGCCTTCGCATTTGGTGTAATAGGGATGCTATTTGTTATCGGCATTCAGGCGATCAATCCACGCTCAGATGCAGTGTGGGCATACCCGCGATGGACACTGAATCCATTCAGCATGCGCCAACCCCTGCAGTTATTTCACTTTGGGGGCTATTTCTTTTCTGTTGCGGGAATCGGCTCCTTGCTTCGCTCGACGTTTATTAGTGACGTGCCGCTTGCAGAGCCAGTCTTGTTCACGTTCTGGGGCGCGGGCATACTCGCGGGGGTCTGGTGCTGTACGCGAGCGTTCAGGAAGAAGATGGAACGCACCTAACAACCGAATCGAGCGCCCGCGTGAACCATAAACTACGAAGCTCAAGCGTGAGTGCCCGCGGCGCTCATGCGGAGCGCTAGACGCCCGAGGCCGAACCGCATGCGCAGCATTTGTGCTCTTCTTTTCCTCGGCGGATTTACTCTTGGATATGCCGGTGACCTGGCGCCCCTAGAGAGTCGCAAGATCGACTTCCTAATTGCCGCGATTGAGACACTCGGTGACGCGAAGTTCGTGAGAAACGGCACCGCGTACGACGCCAAGACCGCGGCAGATCACCTCCGTCTCAAGTTGAAAAATGCTGGGTCCCGGGTAGAGTCCGCCGAAGACTTCATCCGATACTGCGCCTCTGCTTCCTCAGTGTCTGGGACTCCATACCAAATTCGCTTTTCCGATGGACGCGTCGTAACGTCGGAGGCCTTTCTTCGGCAAAGGCTGTCGGAATTTCCGGGTCAACAGGGTAAGGGCGTCTAACAACCGGTTCGACCGCGAGGCCGGCGCCGTCGGCTTCGGGAACGTGAGGGGAAGGTCGATGATCGGGATAAACGAGCTTTATTTCGCGTCGCGAGCGCCGCGCCGCGGTCAACCCGAGCGTTAGCTCACTACTTCATGCGCATCGTCAGAATCTTGGGCGTCGTGGTTGGCGTGCTGGTACTCGCAACTGTCGGCCGCGTTCTTTGGGTGCGTTACTCTTACGATTTGTCGCGAGACCTTCACAAAGAGGTCATCTCGTCCTCCGCTGGCCGGTGGCTTCGCTGCCGAGGCGCTACCAGACCAATCCTTTCCGCGGCCAATTCGTCTTGGCGCCTACGGTACGAGTGGGCGGACGGGATCGGACCCGGCTCCGTGTCCGTCGAAATCGATAGTACCGGCGCAGCAACCGTATCCAGTACCGCAAATGGCCAGACGATAACCCAGGTCACTCGACATCACCTCACCGAGCAAGACGTAAGAGAACTCGCTCAGTCGGTAGACAGGTCCGGGCTCCTTTGCCAGGCGCCCATTCTCAGGGTCGGGTATCGGGTCTTTGACATTGGGCGTTCTACCATTGAGGTGGTGACTGGAAAGGGAATTACAAGAGAGTACATTGACGAGTGCAACACTCTTCCGGATGTGTACGCATTTGGCGAAGTATCAAAAGTCATCAGTTCGTTTAAACCGCGACTTAGACCAGAGATTGACTGGGGGCCTTATGGCGCCGCTTCGGGCTCGGGCAGTTGTTCGAAGCAGTGAGCTAACTACGAGTTCGCGCGGTACGCCTCATTATCCTTGCGGGCGCGCGTCCGGCGCGCCCGCCATTTTGCGCCGGCCACGCGCTTGAAAGCGCGTCAGCCGGCCGCTCAATGCGAGCCTTCGGCGGATTGTGGAGGTCATACTATGATGATTTACGCGTTCCGCCTGGCGGCACTGTTTGGTGCGATCCTAATAATGTCGAATTGCGCTACGGAATCTGTTGGAACCTCTGTTGCCTCGTCTGGCATGGCCTTTGTGGTAGCGCCATCGCGTATTAGGACGTGGCTGGACCCCGCAACTACATGGTCGCCTACCATCGAATCACTCGACAGAGTAAAGGTGAAAGCCGCGAGATCAAGGGTCCAAGTGACGCCCGGTCATCATACGCTCGGCACATCGTGCGGATCGAACTCTAAACCGCAGAGTATTGAGTTCGAAGCAGTTGCTGGCGCCACGTACGAGTTATGGATGACGATCGCGGGGGGGGCTCCGTCGGTGGTTGCACGGCATCGATTAGACAGCGATGAATCCGCCTAACAGCGCGTTCGAGCGACCCGGCTCACAATCCTCGCGGGCGCGTGTCCGGCGCGCCCGCCATTGTGCGCCGGCCGCGCGCTTGAAAGCGCGTCAGCCGGCCGCTCAACGCGAAAGTTAGACGAGCAGGTATGTCCGGCGGTCCTCTGATCGGCGTGTTGATTGGTGCTGCGTTTCTTGGCAAGGCAATCTACGAACTGAAGATGCGAAGGGCGTACGCAAGATTTCACTCTATCGAAAGAGACGAGAATCCCTGGGGATACTGGATTGTCGTCGCCACGTCTCTTTTGGTCGGCGTATTCGTGCTGTACATTTCGCTTAGGCGCTTGGCGCTCGTCTAACAACCGGTTCGACCGCGACGACGGGGCCGTCAGCTTCGGCCAGATCAAAGGAGGGTCGATGATCGAAATAAAGAAGCTTCGTTTTTCGCCGCGAGCACCGCGCCGCGATCAACCGGAGCGTTAGGCGGCACACCGGTGTATGACCGATTGCGCAGAGGATTCTCTATGGTAACGCGGCGTCGGCTTAGACTACTGACAGCTCTACTCTCGACGGGCGTAGCCTTTGGTGAACAAATCCAGCTTGTACCGGCAGATTTGAAATCGGAGGCTACCATTCTATCCGTTGAAGTGGTGGACGCTCGACCCGAGTGGCAGAAGGAAAAGAAGATTCTGTCGTTATGGCGGACTTCCTGTGACTTTGCAATTGTGCGGTGGGGCGATTCAGACACAACCCCAAGCAGAGCGCAGGCAATCGCATTATGGCTCGGCAAATATCAGCCGCCGGCCATTTCCGAAAGCAAGGTAAAACTAGTTTGGTTCACATTACACACCAATCGTCGAGCACCTCCATCCGTAGGCTATGATCCTAGGGAGCCTGGAATTGTCTATGGTGCGTTGCATGCCTTGGAATGCAGGGGCGGCTCCGAAATTATTGGGGGTGTCGACAAGGAGGAAGTGAGTTCGCCGGCCCCACTGGTCGTTGATATTGTTCTGGAAATAGCTGGACGGTCGTATTCTGGCCGTGCCGTAGGGAGTGTTCCTGATACGACCGTTGCGAGTGCCAAGCTAGTTGGTGAGGCTATTGAACGCCTAACTCAGAGCATTAGAGTTGGTTCGTCACCGCCAACACCGTGTGATCGACTAAAGGCGGCTATGAATGCAAGTCCAAAGGTCGCTTTTTACGGTAAGAGTTACGACCAGTACTGTGGAAGCAAGGAATAGCAGGCCGTCGCCTAAAAATGCATTGCACCGGTCAACCGTGAGGTCAGGTCAGACTGTGCTTCGCGCCCGGGGTTTGGCACTACTGTGCTTTCGGTTGCCGGCCGATTCGCCGGTTGTCGGGGAACGTGAGCGTTAGACGGCACGTGCGCGTTGCCACGCGATGTGTACTGGTTCTTCTGGCGTTCGGGCTTCAGTACTACTGCGTCGGTGCCACAAGCGTGCGGTACAGCAAACCCACTATAGCGGACTCGCGCGTCGCTACCCGTCGGGAGGCAGGAGTAGGCGGCATGTTTGTGCTGGACGGTTACGCATTTGATGCCTACCCAACAAACCGCCGGAGCACCGATCTCCCACTATTCCCGGTGCATTATTACCGGCCTAATAAACACGTGCCCGCTCAGACCTCTGTCGTGGGTGTCAGTGTTCGCGTCGAAACAATGGGAGCTACGTTGAACGTCAAGGACATTTATTACTCCCGGGGCACATCGCTTCCGGCAAGTGCTGCCCGCGTCCAGGGGCCATTTCCGAGTGATAGCTTGGCCGCTCCACCACCCTGGCGCCCGCTACCGGTGGCGCGATTTCCGCTAACCGCTGGCGCCTGCACGTATATGTGGCTTGAATTCGATGTTCCTGCACCGGCTCCAAGCGACCCTTTCACGATAACGATTGGGGGAATAAAGTCGGTGGCGGGTGCTGTTAGCTTGCCGCCGATATTTTTCGAGCCGGCCCACACATATGATACGTTCGCGGCTCCATGAAGGTGCCGCCTAACATCGTGTTCGAGCGGCCGGTGATATCCCCCACTTTGGCGCGCGGCCAGCGCGTCATTCAGTTTGGACCGTCCGCGCGCTTGCGAGCGCCGTGGCCGGCCGCCCAACGCGAGCGTTAGGCGTCATGTCGGCCCACACGCATAGTTTCGATGGGCGTTGGCCCTTTTCGGAGCCTGAGGACACATTGGCGATCTGTTGCGAGCACGTATTTCAACATGAACGCGCGATTTTGTGCGTATTGCATGACAACGACGGTGATTGGCAGTTCTTATGTGGTGATGCCCACTCAGTTGGCGAACCGCGGGTCATTTGCATGGGCTGCGCACTTGAGCTCGACGGAACACTGGTCGCGGTGGCAAGCCTGCCTTTGGGGTGGGGCGCGGATCGTGCATTGTCTGGTGCGCCGTGGGTGCGTAAAGCACATTCAGAGCCCGATGCAGATGAAAGTAGCGACGCCTAACTACGTGTTCGAGCGGGTCGGCTCACCATCATCGCGTGCGGGCGTCCGGCGCGGTCAATATTTTGCGCCGTCCGCGCCTTGGGGCGCTGCTGCCGGCCGCTCAACGCGAGCGTGAGGCCACACAAAAAGGGTGGGTTTACCATGCAGACGAGGCAAACCATAGCGCTTATCGCAGGTGTCCTGCTTATCCTCGGGCCATTCTGCCCTATAGTGTCGTTTCCAATAGTTGGCGACATCACCTACTTCAATAATGGCAAGGGCGATGGAACGATAGTAGTGGTAATGGGCCTCGCCACAATGGGCCTAGCCATGATGCGCCGATACTTGCTGTTGTGGCTTACAGGGATAGCATCTATAGGTATGGCAGCTTTCACATTTGTGCAGCTCAGGCAAAGAATCGGTGAGCTCAATGACAAGGTGTCTGACAACCTTAAGGGCAATCCATTCAGAGGTCTGGCAGACGTGGCGGTACAGTCCGTACAGATAAAATGGGGTCTGGCCGTAGTAGTTGTAGGCGCAGTGCTAGCGGTTGCCGCGGCAGGCATGCGCGACGAATAGGCAGACAAAAGTGTGGCCTACCTGCGCGTTCGAGCGGTCCGGCTCACTATCCTCGGGGGCGCGCATCCGGCGCGCCCGCCATATTGCGTCGGCCACGCGCTTGAGAGCGCGTCAGCCAGCCGCTCAACGCGAGCGTTAGACCCCATTCACAGGAGGTATCGTGCGTTGCTTTAACCACCAAGACCAAGAGGCAATTGGTACCTGCAAAGGTTGTAGCAAGGGGCTGTGCATCAACTGCGCAGTTGATCTTGGGCACGGGCTCGCCTGTAAGGGTGTGCACGAGGAGCTCGTCAACACCTACAACGCTATAGTTTCGAAGAACGCCCGGGTCCAGGGCGTTCAGTCCCGAACCACTACCGTTGCTCCGCTCTTTTATGCCTTCATGGGTCTAGTGTCTGTCGGCTTCTCAATCTTTATTGACAAGAAATTATTGGGGTTCTTGTCTCTTATGGGAATTGGCTTTCTTGTTTACGCCGGAGTCATCTATCAATTGAATAGGAAGGCGTTTAGTGAGCCAAAGAATGAGGCCTAACTACGCGTTCGAGCGGCCCGGGTTGCCGTTGGCGCGGGCGCGCGTCCAGGGCGTCCAGGGCGTCCATTATTTTGGGCCGTTCGCGCGCTTAGAAGCGTTGCGGCCGGCCGCTCAACGCGAGCGTTAGACGCGCAATCCGAGAGGGTATCGTGGCTTCCAGCGACAGACCCGGCACTGTAAGGGCAACTCTCGGCGAGATAAAGAAGGGCACGTGGCTCGCTAACGCTCAGCAGCGGTCTTCTCGACGCAAGAGCCCTTGGAACCTGCTCCTGATCCTTTTCCTCCCTATATGGCTCGCGCTGTGGTTCGGCGGTCTGCGGCTATCGCACTTCCTTGCTGATCTATTGATGCACGGTCACAGGGTACCGGACAGCTTGATATGGCCAGGCGTAGTGGCTCCCTTCCTTGCTTACCTTCCGCTGCTGCTCGCCACCATTCCAACATCCATGATGCTGGTTAACTACTTTATTTACCTATTCGTGCCGCCTGCTCGCCGTGCCATGGACGAGGAAGATAAGGCGGTCCCGGGCACGGAGTACGCCACGCAGCAACCTATTATGGTTCGGCTCACTTGTATTGCGCTCCCCATCGCAATAATTTGTGCCGTTGTTGGGCAGGTGTTCCTGTGAAGTGCGCGTCTAACTACGCGTTCGAGCGGCCCGTGAAATGCGCCACGTCGGCGCGCGGCCAGCGCGCTCTTCATTCTTCGCCGTCCGCGAGCTTGAAGGGCTTGCGGCCGGTCGTTCAACGCGAGCGTTAGGCCGCGCAATGGCATTGTGGATACTCCTGGCTGTGGTGGTGCCAGTGACGCTCATCTGGGCCGTGCCGCGAGAGCTGAAGAGGCGCAAGGCGCTGGCTTTCTACCTCGGGCGCGATTGCCTTGGTGCAGCCTGGAGGTGTACCTTTCCAGCTAGCTCAAGCGACGACATCCGTCGATACCTGGCGCTCTTTGCGAAGGCTCTTTTCTTCCAGGCGGACGCAGCGCTGAAGCTTGCGCCGACCGATCGACTTATCGATATTTATAGGGCGGCGTACCCAGAAGCCGATATGCCGGACGCAATGGAGCTTGAGACCATTGTGCGAGATTTTCAGGCTCAGTACAGCGTCGGTATTCGCGAAGCGCTGCACCCGGGTGTGACATTGGGGAAAATCTTTGCGCTCACACAAAATGTCGCGGCCTGACAACGCTATCGAGCGGCCGGTGGCGCGCTGCTCTGCGGCGCGCTGCCAGCGCGTCATTCATTTTGCGCCGCCCGCGGGCTTGAGGGCCCAGCGGGCGGCCGCTCAACGCGAGCGCTAGGCTTCTCAGAGAGGGGGCTGCTATGACCGTCCTTGTTGAAGCCTACAGCGTCATATGCCAACTCGAGTCACTGGAGCGGTCTTATGCAGGCGGTTTTCAGGCCTATGAGAGCTCCGTGCCCAATAAGACCTATTGCAAGGATGCGTATCTGTGTCGGGTAGGTTTCGCGCACGCGAGCGACGTGCGTGCGTGGCTGAAGCAATGCGAGAGTGCCGGCCTGAAAACCGATGACGGTCACTCATGGGTCGATGTGGCGGTGGTGGTGCAGGGCGCTGGTCTGTCATGGGAATGTCCATGGTTAACACTTGAAACAGATGAATTCGGAACCATGTGGGCGGGCCTCTCAAGCGAGGACAAACAGCCACCCGCAGCGCCGATCTGGTGGCGGCCTGGAGGCGCTACTATGCTGCATCCCAAAGCATTGACAATGAAGTCCCAGCGCAGTGAGGCTGGAAATCTGAAAACCGTGTACGTGCCTGATCCGCTGTTCGAAGGACATCGTAGAAAAACACCGTGGTGGAAGCGTTGGTTGTAACGAAGCCCAACTACGCGTTCGAGCGGTCCGGCTCACTATCCGCGCGTGCGCGCGTCGGCCATTTGTCGCCGTCCGCGCGCTTGCAGCGTTTGCGGCCGACCGCTCAACGCGCGCGTCAGGCCGTTTGGAGGTGTCTCATGGCTACCATGCTCTTTCCTCGAAGGGTCTGCAGCGCGCTGCGAGGGGCGATGCTTGTTGCAATGACTTTCGCGATCGTCTCATGTGGCGATGGTCAGAGCACCGCCAAGTCGCAAGTAAACGAGAATGCATTTATTCAGTTGGCTCTGCAGGCCACCTGCGCGGATATCAAGAATAAACTCTACGTGATCGATCAAGTCATGGTACTAAGCGATCGCGCGGGCAGTTGTCCGGATGCAAGTTTTGGCCAGGTGCTATACGGAGCGTCAGTCAGCGACGTGTATTGCACGAATCAGGACTCTGTCGCCGGGGCCGTCAAGCGCTGCGATGTAGCCGCCTATCAGAGCATGTTCGACATCATGATCGCTAACCTCGCCCAGCCGGATCTGGGCCTCGGACCAACGCATAGCATCAAGGTATTGCTAGGGTGAAGGTGGCCGAATTCCCATTGCAATCGCGGCGGCAACGGTCTAATAACGCGTCCGAGCGGCCCGTGATGCGCTCCACAGGGGCGCGCTTCCGGCATGCCTTCCATTCTGCGCCGTCCGCGCGCTTGAGGTCGCCGCGTCCGGTCGCTCAACGCGAGCGTTTGCCGTTGCGAGGCCATGGTGCGGACACACGATCTCGTTGCTCTGATGGGTGGCGCGACTCTGTTCGGCTGCGACCCAGTCTGGGTACGCGAAGCGCAGGTGAAGGTTCCGGTCGGGGCCTTTCCGGTGTGTGTCCAGTCGGCGCTCGCAGCAGCAAACTTCAATGCGGCTTTTGTCACTGGTGAACAGGGCCATTCGGTGCTCACCATATCGACGGAGCTTGGACCCTTCACCATCACTCCAGTCTCGCCAGCGTCGGCATCTGACGAAATCCTAGTAGTGCGGTTCCGCGGTTTCGACCGCAAACCACGGCTGCATGACGTGGAAATTCGGGGTGTCTTGAGGCACATAGACCATGGCATTACTCGCACATGTGGCAACGGCGAAGCGGGCGTTCCAGGGGCCCGTGAGACGCCACCGTTGGGCGCGCGGCCAGCGCGTCCGTTATTGTGCGCCGTCCGCTCGCCCGAAAGGGCGTCGGCCGGCCGCTCAACGCGAGCGTTAGGCCCGTACATCCTCAGGAGGACACGTGAACAAGTTGTCAAAGGTCCTAGGCTCAATATGCGTAGTCGTGATTGCGCTACCTGCGTTCTGCGCGAACCAGGTAGTAAGCGTCCATGTGACGTTGCCTGATGAAGGTGCGTGGCAGGCTGCGACAAACAAATCCGACGGTACTCAGTATATTCGCGAGTGGTTACCTGCGGGGGCAACATTCGAGTCAACTGACTGGCTGGTTGTAGAACAAAAGCTGCGACTACAGAAGTCGGTGTCTGCCAAAGACTACCTTGCAGGCATCATGTCCCAGGCGAAACAAGCCTGCGTGTCAGTAAAGTTTAACGGCCCTGATGCATACGAATCAGATGGTACCGATTCGTACGTGGGCCGTTTCATGTGTTCACAGCAAAATGGGAAGAGCTACGGCACATATACCGATCAACGGGTCATTGCGGACGGTGGGTTTGTCTATGTCACTACGAGCGAACTGAGGGTTCCGCCGACTACGGTGGCGGGCACAATGTCTTTTGGCCCGGACCAATTAGCCTCTCTGGCAAAAACTATAAAGAGGCAACAACAATCCAGCGCGCTGGTGCGGGCGGGCGTGAAAGTGTGCTTGCTAGACACCAAGGGCTGCTAGGTCGGCGTGTACGGACCAAAAACCGCATGGAGCGCCGCGTGAACGATAAAGTGCCAAGCTTAAGCCGGGGTGCCCGCGGCGCTCAGGCGGAGCTTTAGAGGGCATGCCGATGAAGTGCACCGTCCCCGTCTTGGCGGCCGCACTGCTGGTCCTTTGCGGCGCTGCGTATTCTGCGGAGCCTGAGACGAACGATGCAGAGGGTGCTGTGCGTGGTGTTGATACCCTTCGGAAAGATGAGTGGAAGGTAACCGCAACCTTTCCGATCTTCCATCAGATCGTTGCGTTTTCATTCCCCAAGGGATTTGTGCCGTCCTTCGAGCAGACTCGAGGGGCTTCGTATATTCAGGAGTCGGTACTGCTCGGGGAGACCGTTGACAGGTGGTCCCAGATGATCACCGTTACAGGGGCTCAAGGAGCGGCCACGAATCCGCAGCTGACATCCGATCGGGTAGCGGACTCGTTGGTGGTTGGATATCGGAAGGCCTGCCCGAGCACGTTCTCTGGATTGCGCATCCCGCCAGGCGCACTCGCAAAGTACGGCGCAATTATCGCGCTGGTTGGGTGCGGTACTGTGAATGGTCACGGTAGCGACCATAGTGAGGCGATGTTGTTTGTGACGCTCACGGGCGATCAGGACTACTACACTGTGCAATGGGCCGAGCGCGGACCGGCGTCGCCTACGAAGCTGACGTTCGATACCAAAACGTGGGGAAGCCGCTTACAGTTGTTGCAGCCATTTCGCCTTTGCCCCAGAGTCCCTGGGGAGGTGGCGCCATTTCCCAGTTGCATCGGTGCTGGTGGCGGTTAGGTGGGTGCCGTCCGAGGACGTAGGCATGCCCTTTAACAACGCGTTCGAGCGGCTCGTGAAACGCGCCCCTGCGACACGCGGCCGGCCGCTCAACGTGAGCGTTAGACGACTGAAGACACTGCTTGCCATGTCCCTGCTCTGCCTTGCGGCTCCGTGTGTCACACAGACGCGCGACTCTGATGCGGGCCTCGCCGATCGCCTGGTCGGCACGTGGACGCGTCCGCAGGACGATCCGGGCCCCGTTGTGGAGCGACTTACGCTCAACGCCGACGGCACTGGGATAGACGTGTTCTTTGACCGACGGAGCCCCGAGGAGTCCAAGACATCGGTGAGTATGCGCTGGAGCGTCAAGCGAAGCGTGCTTACTTACGTTGCAACGGCCACGTCAAATCCGGAGGCCGTAAAGGTCGGCACGGCGTTTTCTCTCAAATTGGTTGAGGTGACACAGGACCGCTTCGTGTACGAACCATATAAGGTCAATAGCGCGCGGGAGACAGGACATCAGCAGACGTGGGTGCGCGACAAACCATCGCCAACTAGTCCGGCTGAAGTGAAATAGTCGTGACCTGTCATTCGTCTAACGATGCCTTCGAAGGCTCGTGAAACGCGCCACTGCGGCGCACGGCCAGCGCGCTATCCATTTGCCGTCGGCCGCGCGCCGGCAAACTCGCGGGCCGGCCGCTCGACGCGAGCCTTAGCGCTTGTCATGAAGCTCTGGCGGTACACGGTAAGCACTGCGATCGTGGTCACGCTGATTGCCTGTGGGTGGCGGTCGCATCCCACGGAGAAGGGGCAGGGATCACCTCCTGGAATCCACATCCGCTTCATCGCTGAGCCCGGCTGCCTTGACCGCTCGATCGCTCGCATTACTATCGTGGAGCAGCCTCCGGGCTGCTCCGTACAGCAGTCAAACCAGAAGCAAGTTCACGACGTGCCGTGCCAAGTAGTCGGTGGTTACATACGGCAGGCTCTGAACCCGCCCCGTGGGTCCATGGTTGGGATATCCGTACGTGGGCGGCCGTCGTCAGACTTGATGCAGGAACTCTTCGGAAACCTGTCCGCGCATGGCTTCGAGGCCGGTAGTACCCAGTGTTTCGTCAGCACAAGTGATGACCACCGCTAACAAAGCGTTCGAGCAGGCAGTGATGCCATCCACGCGGGCGCGTGTGCGACGCGGCCGATATGTTGCGCCGTCCGTGCGCCTCCGGACGTTGCGGCCGACTGTTCAACGCGAGCATTAGACGCAAGGAGGGAGTTCGTGCGTGTTGTCGGATCGCTAATCGCGCTTCTGCTCGCGGTGACGATTTGCATCGCCGCGTCTGTGCCCAAGCCGACCACAACGGAGTATCTAATTAGTACCGGTGCGGGATTTGTATTGTCGAAAGAGGAGGGTGCAATCTACGCCATGAATTACGAGGTTCGGAAGCCATTTCCGAGCTCTATCTATTGCGTGGCGCTGTTCGAGGACCCGAGCGCGCCAGACGTACCGCTAAGGAAGGAACTCACCGTGGCGGCAGACGCTAAAGACCTTGAATTTCGGTCCCCGGGGATTCGAACGATTCGGAACGATCACCGTTACACGGTGAAGCTCATGCTGTACCTCGATGCAGAACACACAAAGTTGCTTGCTGAGCACGACCAGGAGGTGCTGTTTAGCACGCCGCGCGGCATGTTTGCGCAGTTGCGCGATCAGTTCGGTCTGATCGTTCAATAGCCCTTGCCCCTAACGACCGTATCGAGCACCGCGTGAACCATTCTTTGTCACGCTCAAGGACGGGTGCCGGCGGCGCTCATTCGGAGCGCTAGGCGACTTGTGCACACCACCATGATCAGACCGGCAAACCACGCCGATGACGACGCTATCTGGAGTATCTTCCACGCTGTTATCGCATCTGGCGACACGTATGTGTTCGATCCGCACATGCCTCGCGAGCAGGCTCTGGCGTACTGGCTTCGGTCCGACACTCATACCTACGTCGCAGAGCTTGAGGGCCAGGTCGTGGGCACATATATCCTCAAACCCAACCAACCGGCACTCGGCTCCCACGTCGCAAACGCCGGCTTCATGGTCTCACCGAAGGCCCGCGGCGCGGGCGTCGGAAGGCTCATGGGCGAGCACTGTCTTGACGAAGCGCGGCGGCTCGGTTTTCGCGCGATGCAGTTTAACCTGGTCGTTTCTACGAACGAAGCAGCGGTGCGGCTGTGGCAGCGGCTTGGCTTTCAGATTATTGGCACCATACCGGAAGCCTTTCGACACTCTCGACAGGGCTTTGTCGATGCTTACGTGATGTACCAGTCGCTCCAATGAAGTCGCCTAACAATTCGCTCGGACGCAGCCGTGAATGATAAAGTGCGAATACTTAGGGTCGGCGTGAGGCGCCGCTCAGCTCAGGCGTTGGGCATCTGTGGCGAGCGTCAAACACATATTCACTGCCCCGGCCAGGGGAGCACCAATGGAGCCGCGGCAGTGTGTCGACGCACTGACCGACGGCGGACTCGACGGCGATCGCTATGCTGACTCAGCCAATCGTCGCGGCCCCGAATACCAGGTGACTCTTATTGAGAGCGAAAACATTGCAGCGTTTTCGGAGCTGGTGGACGTGCCATTTACAGCTGACATGCCCCGGCGCAACATCGTGACGCAGGGAGTTCAGCTCAATGACCTCTGTGGCAAAAGGTTCAAGGTTGGTGGCGCCACTCTCGAGGGTCTCGAACTGTGTGAACCCTGCGCCTTATTTGCAAAGCGAACGCACCGTGAGGTCTTGAAGTACTTCCCGCGGAAAGGTGGGCTTCGAACACGGATAGTAGCGGGTGGGGAGATTCACGTTGGGGACTCCGTCGTCGTGGAAGCCTAACAACCGGTTCGACCGCGCCGCCGGCGCCGTCCGCTTCGGGGCGGCCACGGCACGGTCGATAATCCGGATAATGGTGCTTCGATTCGCGTCCCCGGCGCGGCGCCGCGGTCAACCGGAGCGTTAGGCTACATAAGGTAAGTCCATGATTCAGCGCATTGCCTACGTATCAGCGGCGCTACTGACCCTTGCCGGTTGCGACAACGGTTGTGTTACACGGGCGCTATCGGCGAAGGACCTTACGAAGGACCAACAGTCCATTTTGAAGGTTGAGGCCCCATGGGGGACTCACGCGAAGACTTGTCAGGTGGCGGGGTTCGAAGTGACGGGATCCGCAGACGGCTCGTCAGGAGAACTTGTGGTAACGCGAAATGGCGCCTCCGTTTACATCGCTGGTCCGAATCAGGTACATGTGCAGTCCAGGGGTGGATCCCTCGTCAGCATTCAGGATCTGGGCGGCACGGGGCGATTTAACTGGGTGAGTTACGACGTTGTAGATCCAAGTGATGGCCAAAAGTACAACGTCACCGATGCGGATGCTGATGGCCGCCTCGACACCAAGATCGGGGACCGTGAAGGCTTTGTGAACATCAATGGGCAGTGGTCCAAGTTCGAAAAGCGTTCAGGCCAATTGGGCGCGGTCGTCGCTGGTGAGTGCCGGCCACTCGAGAAGCACGGTCGAATATGGGAGCTCAAAGCGAAGTGAAGGAATGCAGCCTGACAACGAGTCCGAGCGGCCCGTGGAGCGCTGCACTTGGGCGCACGGCCAGCGCGCCCACCATTTTGCCCCGTCCGCGCGCTTGATGGCCCCGCGGGCGGCCGCTCAACACCAGCGTTAGACATCATGGCAATTGTCGTCGCTCGATGGGTGGCCGCCTCAGTGGCGGCTCTGGGCCTGATGCACGTCTACTGGGCATTGGGCGGTCGGATGGGAAAGTCCGCTGCAGTGCCAGAGGTAAATGGGCAGCAAACGTTTATTCCCTCACGAGCTGGAACGATGGCGGTGGCGGCAGCACTCTTCTTCGCCGCCACCGTAGTGGCCATCGCGGGAGGGCTGTTTGAGGCCGGCGGCTTCAAGGGCATCTTTCGGATCCTGGCGTTTGGGCTCAGCGCGACATTCATCGCTCGGGCCGTAGGGGACTTTCGACTGGTCGGATTCTTCAAGCGCGTAAGGGGAACCGACTTCGCCCGACTGGACACCGCCATCTTCGCACCCCTGTGCCTGCTGCTCGGTCTGGCCGTCCTTTTTGTTGCGTACAATGACGTCTAGCCGCCGCATCGCGCGTCGCGTGAACGACAAAGTACCAAGCTCAAGCGTGGGTGCCCGCGCCGCTCGTACGGAGCGTTAGCAGCCATGCGACCCTTTATCGCAATTTTAATCCTCTGCGCCACGGCAGCCGTCGCCGCCGATCATCGTATGGTCTGGTCCTCGTACTCTCCAGAGCTGAGACTGAAGTCCATTGATAGAAAGCTCGACGTAGTGCGGTTCTCCGGCCATATTACGGTCCGTGGCGAGCTTGTGATTGTGTTTGAGGGTGAAGGGGATGATCGTGACCTGCTGTGGGTAAAGTTAGTACCGGATGCGGTCGAGTTGCGGCGCTTTCCCCAGGTTGTTGGGGGTTTTTATCCGGCACCGTTGAAATCCCTGTGGATCCACAACTCCGACGACCTCCTTGAGCAGGCATTTGGACCCAAACTCGCGGCAGAATACTCAAAAGGTCATGACCGGTACGTTAGCCGGCGCGGCACATTTGTCCTGGCGGACTATTCGGCGTCGGTTGAATGTGACAGCCGTGAATATGGAGCGCGTCTCCTGAGAGTAGCGGAACCTGGCGATTCGGCTCTGCTGGCGAATAGCGAACGGTTGGATTTAGATGGCTGTTAGCAACCGCAGGGAACGCCGCGTGAAGAATAAACTGCCAAGCTCAAACGTGAGTGCCCGCGGCGCTCATGCGGAGCGTTAGATCGCCGTGGAGTACGCCGCCACTGTGAGAAAGCGCCCAGTCGGCCTTGTGCTGATCTGCGTCGGATTGGCTTGGGTCGGTGTGGGCGGCTTCGGCAATGCGCTGATATGGGATGACCCTAACGTTCAAGCGGCCCTCCAGCAAATGACACCCGGCCTACGACTCGGGACCGCTCCATTTAAGGCGTTTATGGCAATCTATGGGGCTTTGGCGCTATTGTCGTGCGTGACGGTGTGGCTTCGGGTTCGCTGGGGACGTGTAGCCTACGCGCTCTGGTTGGTGTCGTTGGTCGCTGCGGGCCTGGCAGTCGTACTGCCGTCGACGGGGCAATGGGCTGTCATCGCGCTGGCCGTCACAGTGGCAAGTACTGCGGTCGCAGGTGTCCTCTACCCATACATTGCACGGCATACGTCGTGAGGTCGGGGCGATCTAACAACCGCATCGAGCGCCGCGTGAACCATAACCCACCAAGCTCAAACGTGAGTGCCCGCGACGCTCATGCGGAGCCTACTGGCGAAGCGGATTGGGACGACCAGGAAGTGAGACCTAACAACGCGTTCGAGCGGCCCGTGACACCTTGCACTCCGGCGTGCGTGCGGCCGGTCAGTCAACGCGAGCGTTTGGCGGCGCCGGCGTCAGGTCATGATAAACATCACGGTAACCATTCACCTTCATACGCCACGCTCAGTGGCAGTATTCCATAGGAGGGGTCATGTCAACGCAGCTATTTAGTAACGACCGGCTTGACGCTTGGTACGATGGCTCGGGAATCCACGTCGTTGCGGTCGGCACCGATGGTGGACCGCTAGACTTGGGCGAGGACGAGGTGGGGGCCTTCATCGAAAAGCTCAAGCAGTGCCTACGTGAAGCGGCCGCGTCGCAGAGTGGTGCCGCCTAACAACCGCCTCGAGCGCCGCGCGAGCGATAAAATGCCAAGTTCCGGCGTGAGTGCCCGCTGCGCTCATCGGAAACGCCAGTCGCTGTAACAGGTGTTACCGTTGAATTATTCGCATCCGCTCCTTCCCGCCGTTGGCATGGTTCTGGTCACCGCTGCAGTGTGGGTGCGCCTGTACTTTGAGCGTATCGGGGAGATGCGTCAGGGCCGTATTTCGGCTGGCCAGTTGGCAACCTCGCGCCAGGCGGCCGCAGTACTTCAGAACGTGACCTCTGCGGACAACCTTCGGAATCTATTCGAGATTCCGGTCTTGTTCTACACCCTGTGCCTGGCGTTGTTGGTGACGAAGCTTGGCACGCCCGTCACGCTGGCAGGGTGCTGGCTCTACGTCATACTTCGGGCTACCCATAGTGCAATACACTGCAGCTATAACAGAGTTATGCATCGCTTCTATGTCTATGCAGTGAGCACAGCGCTGTTATTCATGCTCTGGGCGGTTCTAGCGGTTGGCCTTTTGCGCTAGGCCGGGGCCTGACAACCGGTTCGACCGCGCCCGCGACGCCACCAGCTTCGGGAAAGTCGGAGAATGGTCGATGATCGGGATTGACTGGATTCGTTCCTCACCCCTGCCGGCGCCGCGCCGCGTTCAATCGGGGCGCTAGCTGGCATGCACGTGTCCCTTTCGCGTTGGTTCAATGTCGCGGTGACGATGCTGTGGGCGATATTGCTCGTGGTGTTTCTGCGGATGACCAAGCCCTTCCCGCTTGTGGAGCTCGTGGCCGGGGTGCTACTCGGGTTGATTGCCGGGCGCCTCCAGGATCGAGCAATATCGGCAAATTCCAGCGCATTCTTGGCCGCCCGGTCAGCCCTTGCTGTGCGCAAAGCACTGTTCGAAGTGCCGGGTGGTAAGGGGTCGATCGCTCTGATGTGGGTTAATAGCGTCGGCCAGCTCATCTGGGCCATGGCCTTTGCGCCGGACATGTTTGTTGGGGCATGGGTATCGGGCGTTGCGGCTTTCGGCCTGACGCGTGAGCTAGCGACGTTCCCGGGCCTCGTACGCCTGGCCAATCGAAGCAGATTGGAGGTTGGGCATGGCGGCTGACTACGCGCTCGATCGGTCCCGGTCGCCATCCGTGCAGGCGCGCGTCCGGCTATCACGACTCTTTGCGCCGCCCGTGCGCCTGAAGCACTTGCGGCCGGCCGCTCAAGGCGAACGATAGCGGTCACACGCCAACAGCAATCGCCTGATGCCACGGCACATCGGAATCGTTGGATGTTCAGCAGAGGGTGCTTCCCTTTGCTATCGAACGATTTGCTCCGAGGGAGCACGACTACTTGGTCCGCACGCGCATCCGGAAGTATCCATGCATACTCCGAGCTTTGCGGGGTATGTTGACTGCCTTGATCGCGGCGATCTGCGTGGTGTCGCCGCCCTGATGCTGGGGTCGGCGCGAAAACTCGCCTCGATCGGCGCCGACTTCCTGATTTGCCCGGATAATACGATCCACTCAGCCTTTAGCCTCGTAGAGCCGGACTCACCTCGCCCCTGGCTGCACATCGCGGCAGTCGTAGCCGACGAGGCTGTCTCCCGCGGGTTCCGACGTGTCGGCCTCACGGGCACACGATGGCTGGTGGAGAGTTCCGTTTACCCTGAACTGTTTGCCTCCAGGGGTCTCGGGCTCGTGCGCCCTGGTGAAGCCGAGCGGCAGGAAATTCATCGCATCATCATGAGCGAGTTAGTCGCCGGAGTCTTTCTGCCAGGCGCTGTCACTTTCCTTCAGAGAGTCATCCGGCAATTGGCCAGTCATGGCTGCGATTCTGTTGCCCTCGCTTGCACGGAAATCCCCCTCATCATTAACGATCAGAACTCACCGCTCCCAACGCTGGACAGTACTCGTCTGCTCGCAAGGGCAGCACTCAGGCGTGCAGTGCAGGGCGAGGCCGCACAGTGACCGCTAACAACGCGTTCGAGCGACCGTGACCCCTTCCACTTCGGCGCGCGGCCAGCGCGCCAATCATCCTGCACCGACATCGCTCCTGAATGCGCGGCGGCCGACCGTTCGACGCGAGCGCCAGGTTCTGCAATGACTGCTATCAACCCTGGTGGATGCCTGTGCGGCGCGTTGCGATTCGAAGCAACCGCTGCTCCAGTCGAATCCGGTTACTGCCACTGTCGCCTTTGCCAGCGCTCAACCGGGGCTCCTGTCCTGGCATATGTTTCCTTTCCCGCCGATTCGTTCCACTACATTGCCGGTACGCCTGCTCGGTTTGCCTCGTCGAATCGCGGCGCGCGGGAATTCTGTGCTGGCTGCGGCACACAGATCGCGTTTCGGGCGTCCCCGAGCCCAGCCACAGTCGACGTGAACGTTGGAGCCCTCGATGATCCAGCGCGATATGCGCCGCAGAAGCATATTTACTGCAGTACTGCGATTTCCTGGCTCCATCTGGCCGACACGCTGCCGCGGTTCGACGGGGCTCCGCCTAAGGGCGGCAACTCATAACCGGTTTGACCGCGACGGCGGCGCTAGTAGCTTCGGTCGGGAGCGAAGAGGGTCGATGATCGGAATAAACGGGCTTTGTTTCGCTTCGAGGTCGCCGCGCCGCAGTCCAACCGGTTGTCATGCCGCGCACTGACACTGAGGGCAGCGCCGTATTTAGCGTTCAAGCCTGGCCTCCTCAATCGGACGGAGTACTTAACATGTCCACAGGCGTCGCAGTTCGCTTTGTCGTCCTTCGCGTTGCCGCGGTCGATCCATGAACGTCCTCAGTCTCAGTCATTACAACCTGCGCGCCCCGCGAGCGCTGCTCGATGCGCTGCGCGTGTTCTATGTCGAGGTGGTTGGCCTCGAGGTGGGCCATCGTCCACCGTTCACGACTTTCGGGTACTGGCTCTACGCCGGCCAACAGGCCGTTCTGCATCTCGGCGAGGCTCCACGGGATGAAGCGCCCGCCGCCGAGGCGCCCAGCGGCTTCGACCACGCGGCGTTTAACTGCACCGGCCGACGAGAATTCGAAACCCGGCTTGCGCAACTGGGCGTCAGGTATGTAGTGGCCCATGTTCCACACTCGGAGCAGGTTCAATTATTCTTCAAAGACCCGGCTGGCAATGGTGTGGAGCTCACTTTCATGGGCGCGGATGCCTAGCAGTCGTTAGAGCGGGCCGTGATAGGGGATAGAGGAGTGCCGCGGACGCCGGGAGAGACAGTGCGCGCGGTGCCAAGTGGGGTAGCTGCGTGCGGCGGATCAAGTTCGCCGTTAGGCGTCGAATTTCATTCTTGCGGGCATTTCAATCATGAACCGATACATATCGCTGCTCACGCTCGGCGTCGAAGACCTGGAGCGCGCAGTCGCCTTCTACCGGGACGGCCTCGGCTTCGAAACGAAGGGAATCATCGGCAGGGAATTCGAGTATGGCGCCGTCGCTTTCTTCAACCTTCAATCCGGATTAAAGCTCGCCCTTTGGCCGCGCCAGAGCCTGGCGGCAGATAGCGGACTGCCCATGCACGCTCCTTGCGCGCTTGAGCTGTCCATCGGCCACAACGTCTCCTCTCAGGCGGAAGTCGACGCCGTCATGCAACAAGCCGTGCAGGCCGGCGCCACCATCGTCAAGCCTGCGCAATCCACGTTCTACGGGGGCTACGCAGGATATTTCCAGGATCCAGACGGTCACTTGTGGGAAGTTGCCTTCAACCCAGGTTTTACATCGCTCGGCTGAGCTCTTGAAATCACTGGAGCGGCAGCCTCGATGGCGGCGACCGACATCGCTCGGGAGGCCCGTGACGCGCTTTACGCCGGGGATGATTGTGACCATTGCCCCGCCAACGCCCCTGAGTATCGCTTAATGATCGCCCGGCGCAATCTGGGCCAGCCCCAGAGTGCCCTGCCGCCGCTGGCCGGGGTGGCAGAGATGCCGGGCTGCGTTCAACGCGGTCCTCAGGCGACGCAAATCACTTACCGCATCGCCCGTGTTTGACAGCCGTGGCAAAGTGGCGGCCTTCATCGCGGAGTTTGAAGCCGAGCGCCTGCCCAAGTCTCGATGGACGCACGAAGCCCATCTGGTGGCAGGTTTCTGGTACGTATGGTTGTACGGTGCGAAGGGTGCCTTGGGTCAGTTGCGTACGCGGATCCGTCGACACAATCAGTCGATAGGGACGCTGAATACAGACCACAGTGGCTATCACGAGACCATCATTCGACTGTACGTCAACGGCATCGCGCGGCACATTGCTGAAAACGCGGAACAGCCATTCGAAGTCGGCTTGAAAAGGCTGCTCGCATCGCCGCTGAACAACCGTGATTGGCCGCTGACCTACTTCACCTCGGAGCGGTTATTCTCCGTAGAGGCGCGCCGAGTATGGCTGCAGCCGGAGCGCGCCAATTGGTAGCAGGCTTTCGCCGGCAGACCGGTTGAGGGGAGCCATGGCGCTGTCTGATAATGGGCCCGAGCGTCCCGTGGCGTCGTACGCACAGGGGTGCGTTTGCATCTGAAGGCGGAGGGGTCATGACTGCGGATAAAAGCCTGGCCTTCGGTTGGCGCGTCTACGGCCTGGGCGTGGTGGCCTTGGGCCTGGTCTGCCTGGCCTGGGGGAACTTCGACCCTGGACAGCCGGTGCCCAAGGACTTCCCCAATCGAACCGCCCTGGCCTATGCCGCCGCCGCGTTCATGCTCGTTGCGGGCGCGGCCGTCGAGTGGCGCAGGACGGTGGCGTGGGCCGCCGCGACGCTCACCGCCTATTACGCGCTCATTGTCGTCTTGCTGATGGACGGTCGCGTGTTGTACGCCCACTACGCCGAGTTCGGCGCCTACAGCGGCGCCGCCGAGCAGCTCGCCATCGCGGCAGGCGGGTTGATCGTGTACGCCGCCAACGCGAAGGTCGATGCGAAGCGGGCCGCACGCCTCACGCGCCTGGGTCAACTCGCGTTCGGAGTCTGCGCGCTGCTATTTGGTGGAGCGCATTTTTTCTATCTGAATCTCACCGTCCCGTTGGTGCCCAAATGGCTGCCGCCCACGCCGGAGTTCTGGGCCTATGCGACCGGGGTGGGCCACATCGCGGCGGGCGTTGCAATCCTGACGGGCGTGCAGGCCCGCCTGGCTGCGATCCTGCTGACCGCCATGTACGCGTCCTTCACTCCGCTGGTGCACGGACCGATGCTGCTGGCCGATCCTTCCAGCCGGATGATCTGGAGCGAGAACGCCCTGAATCTCGCCCTGATCGGCGCCGCCTGGGTCGTCGCGGACTCGCTGGCGCGGCCGAGGCGAGCTGGCCTGCGGGCTGAGCCGGGTTAGCCGGAGGTGCGCCAGCCCTTGCACCGGGCGCGGTGTGCATGGTCACTCCAAGACCTGTTCAGCCCATTCCGGGCGGTTGCCGACAGGGCCCCTGAAAATTGGTTGGAACGATCGCGGATTGTGGCTGCCGTGAGCCCAGGAACAATTCCATGATTGAGATAATGTAGCCTCCTTCGACGGCAATGCATTCCCGCGTCGCTGACCTTCATCGTCAGGCGGCCCTGTCGAGGTGGCCGGCAGGTGCCGGTGCAGTGAGGCCGAGTGCACCCGACCTGATGACCAACGCTGCGAGGTGTCCGTGAACACTCAACCGATAGATTCAGAAAGAAATCCCGTATCTCGCCGGGCCACGGCCCTGCTCGTGCAGATCGTCCTGCTTGCGCTGGCGAGTCCCGGCATCGGCTCGGCCCATACGCCGGCGGAGTTGCGCGATCTTGCGCATTCCTACTACGAGTGGCGTGACTCAAACTATCCGGTCACCTCCAGCGATCGAGGCAAGCACCTGTGGGATGATCGGCTGGCCGACTATCGCATGAGGGCCGTGCTTGACCGTCGCGCCTACGTCGAAAAGCTCCTCTTGAACGTAAGGGCGATCGATACCGCTGGCTGGAGCAAGGACGAACGGATCGACAAGATCCTGTTCCAGTCGCAGCTGGAATACGATGCGTTTTTTCCCCGTGTCATGCGCGGCGAGGAGTCCAACCCGCAACTGTACGTGAACGAAGTGACGAACGGCGTTTTCAGTCTGCTCAAGAAGGACTATGCGCCGAAGCGCGTGCGCGCTGTCGCTGCCTCAGCTCGCCTTGAACAGGTGCCGGCGCTGCTGCAGACGGCGCGCGATAACCTCAGGACACCGGTGAAGCTGTACGCGCAACTGGCGAGCGAGGCGGCCCGCGGGGGAGATGATCTGTACACAACGAGCCTGATGACGCTCGCGGAAGGTCTGCCGGACGCGGAGCGCGAGCGTCTGGTGAAAGCGCGGGATGCGGCCATGGCGGCACTGCACGCGTTCGCGGACTGGCTGGATGAGCGCGCGGCGGGCATGCCCGACTGGAAGCCAATGGGCACGGTGAACTACAACTATCTGCTGCATCGGGTCCTGCTGCTGCCATTCGACGCGGCCGAAGTGGAGATGCTGGGCAAGGTGGAGCTGGTACGGTACCGCGCGCTGGAGGCGTGGCTCAAGCACCCCGAGTTTGCATCGCCCGATCCGGCGCGTGCCGGCCGGATTCCGGCCGACCAGGCCGATTTTCTGCGCTCCTACGAGGCGCGGTTGCGGGAAGTCACGACGTTTCTGACCGAGAACAGGCTCGTCACCATTCCGGATTACCTGGGGCCGTTTGAAATTCGCCAGCTCCCCGAGGCCTTCAAGCCGACATCGCCGGGCGGATTCATGAATCCCCCGGGCGTGTACGACACCGATCCGGCCGGCTTCTACTTCATCCCGACTTACAACCCAAACAGCGGAAACTTCTACATTCGCGCTGCGATCGAAGATCCACGACCCATTCTGGCGCACGAGGGCATCCCCGGGCATTTTCTGCAGCTCTCGATTGCCAATCACCTATCGGACGAAATCCGCCGGCAGAACTCGGACAACACCTTTGCGGAAGGCTGGGCGCTGTACGGGGAGGAAATGCTCATGCGCACCGGGTTTTATCCGGAGCAATCGCCCTCGCAGGGACAGGTGCTGCACCTGAGCCGATACCGGGCGGCGCGCGTCGGGGTGGATGTCAACCTTCAAACGGGACGCTGGAACTTCCAGCAGGCGGTCCGTTACTTCATGGAAGAGGGTGGTCTCGACCAGGAAGCGGCGACGGGCGAAGCGGCTGGGGCCGCCTCGGAACCGGCGCAGAAGATTGCCTATATGGTGGGTAAGTGGCAGATCATGCGCCTGTTGGCCCGGTACCGTGACGCGCAAGGTGCGAATTTCCGGCTCGGCGCCTTTCACGATCAGCTCATCAGCTACGGGACCCTGCCGCTGTCCGTCATCGAGTGGCTGATGTTCGATGATGACGCAACCGTGAGGCGTGCGCTCGAACAGTAATCGCCTCCACACGCCAAACGGGTAAGCGGGAATGGAGGGTGCTCCTGGCCGCGGCATGGGTGCAACCGCACTCACGCGGGGCGTCAGGCGCCACGACAGGCCTTACCCGGCAGCTGCGCTAGAATCCATGCGATTACCGTGATCAGCGCGATCACGGCAATCGAACTTGTGCCCTACGGAGACCCCACATGCTCTACAAAGGAAGCTGCCATTGCGGGCACATCGCCTTCCAGGTGGAGGGAACGCTCACCGGCGCGATGTCCTGCAATTGCACCATCTGCCAGCGCCAGGGTGCGCTCAGGTGGTTTGTCCCTCGGGCGACTCTGCAATTACTGACGCCGGACGCGAACGCCAGCACCTACACCTTCAACAAGCACGTCATCAGGCACCGCTTCTGCCCGAAGTGCGGGATGCATCCCTACGGGGAGGGCGTCGATCCCAAGGGCAATGCCATGGCCGCGATCAACATTCGTTGCCTGGAGAACCTCGAACTGGAGCAGATCCCGGTCAAGCATTTCGACGGCCGGGCGCTGTAAGCGCGATGACGCCCCAGTACGCGTGGCGGCAGGCCGTCCGTGGACCCGTACCAGCGGTGATCCTGCGCGGGCGTTGGCTGCCATGAGCGCTGCCTCCCCGTCGCAGTTATTCACGAAGCTGAACCTGGGCGCGCAGCGCCGAATCCATGTACTCGACCCACCGGCTTCCTTCGAAGGACAGTTGCGTGCGCTGCGGGGCGTGGAGATCCTGAGAGCCGTCGGGCCGAAGGACGTCGTCGCCTTTGCCCTGACATTCGCCGTGACACAGATCGCCGTGGACGCGTCGAGCAGGAGGCTGGCTACGGCCGCTCACGGTGATGCCGTGGTGTGGATGGCCTATCCGAAGGGCACATCCAGGCGCTATCAGTGCGACTTCAATCGGGACTCAGGGTGGAAAGTGCTGGGCGCCGCCGGATTCGAGCCTGTGCGAATGGTGGCGATTGATGAAGACTGGTCCGCACTGCGGTTCAGGAGGGTCCAGTACATCAAGTCGATGTCGCGTGAGCCCGCGCGGGCGGTCTCCGCCGCCGGCCGGAAGAAGGCGGCCGGGACGTGAAGTCTTGCGACCCGGCGTAATGCGCTATCTTGCCGATCTGGCGCCGGGCAAGGTCGCATTATGGTGCTACCTGATCTGGTACCTCGTCACCGTCGCGTTCCATTTCGACCCGTCGCCGGCAGTCTGGCTCAACGCAGCCGGAATCAGTGCGGTCCTTGGTGTTGCGCTGCTGCTGAGCGTTGAGCGTGAACCGGGGCACGCAAGGAATCACTGGCAGACGTTCCGCCTGTTCCTGATGCCGTTCTGCGTATCAAGCTTTTCGGCACTCATCAAGGGTCAGGGGTATGTCCTGGTGCTGCCTGCGCGGCCTGTGGAACTGTACCTGTCCGTGGGCCTGTGCGCGGCCTTCGTCGCGCTGATGCTGGTGCTGCAAAGACTTCGATGAGGCGCAACCGTTTTGGCCGCGATCCTGATGCCGCGCTGCGGTGCTCCGCTCGCGCCGCCGTGGGGAGCCCGCAACCTGACCCTGGTAGTCAGGCGCTGAATCGACCGTCCCGGTCGGAGTCCTGTACGGCCCGCGGGACGGCCGCACCTGCGCGGACTCTCCAGGTCTATGCCGCAGGGTCAGGCCGTGGCCGTCACATAGGTGCAGTAGGCTTCATCGCCAATGGCCGTATACGGCAACAACCGGACCGGCCCGTTCCTGGTTGCCATTTCCCAACTCTGTGCACCGGTCTTCCGGACGGACAGCAACTGGGAGCGGGTCAGCGCCGGCGGCGACTCCACCATCGGGAACAGCACCAGCGGCCCGGACAGCAGCGCCACCGTGTCCGCGTGTGCCTCGTCAATGGCTTCCAGCCGCGGCGTGAGCGGCAGGTCCAGCTCGACACGATCACCGTTCTTCCAGGTCCGCGACAGCCTTGCAAACCGGCCAGGCGCGGACGCGCCGTCCGTGCGCCGCCCGTTCACGGCCAGCGATGCCCCCGCAGCCCACGCCGGAATCCGCAGATGCAGTTCGAAGTCGACCGCCTTCGAGGCCTGCAGCTCGAGCGCCACCACACCCTCGAAGGGATACCCACCGCTCTGGGTCAGCGAAAGCGCAGCGCCATCCTGCGTCCAACGCAGCGTGGACGGCAGGTACAGGTTGACGTACACACTGCGTGGACCCCGAAGGTAGGTACTGATGCGATAGTCCGCCGCCACCTGGGGCAAGGTGCCGGAGCAACAGGGCCACCGGCGATCGGAATACACCTTGTGGCCAACCCGGTTGTAGTCCGAGTAGTAGAAAGTATGACCGTCGGCGAGGATGGGTTTCGCGCCGAGCACGGTGTTGAACATCATGCGTTCCATGCTGTCACCGTAGGTGGCGTCGCCCGTGACGCGCAACAGGTAGCGCGTGAGCTTGAAGTGCGCATAGGACCCGCAGGGCGTCTCGAAACTGTTGTGTGTGTCAGACAGGCTCGAGTACAGATCTGAACTGCCGGGCGCCCGCAGGGTTTCATCCGGTCCCCACCCGCCGGTCGCGTAACTCTGCCCGCTCAGCAACGCGAAACCATGCTGTGCGGCGCGCAGATGCCTGGCGCTGCCGAGCGTCAGGTACGCCTGCATCGCCGAGCACAGTGCGTTGACGTGACTGTAGGCATGGCGGCCCGCGAAATCGCTGTGGCCCTCACTCAGCGGATTGAAGAATGAATCGTCCAGGTAAGCGCGGGCCAGGGTCCTGTAGCGCTCTCCCGCGCCGCGCTGGTAGGCCAGGAACAGGTTTTCTGAAATGGTATAGGACTCGTCGGAGTTATAGGACCCATCCTTGCCCGGCCGCCAGCTCGCGCCATTCGCGATCGCCCGTCCGGGCAGATGGGGCAGGGCGGTATCCGTCGTGTGCTGCAGGATTCGGAAGGCTTCCGGGTCATTCGCGAGACTGTGGGAATCGAGCAGGCCGCACACCAGCTTGTCGTAGCAATAGGCCGGAAAGCGGTTGTTGTCGTAATACCGCCCGTCGATGGTCTGCGCATACAGGCGATTGAGCCGCAGCACCCGCTCACGGATCTCCGGCGTACCCCGGATGGCGTACATCCGCGCCAGCGCGGACACCCATTGTCCGAAGGTGGCGCTGGGAGCATAGGCACCGTCGATGCCATAGTGCTCGGTATCGTAGTCATACCAGCCGCCGAGCGCGGTGCCCGGGGCGTTCTGGCCCACCATCTGCCGAAAGGGCTTCAGCAGGCTGTCTTCATCGAGGGACATGAGCAGTTGCAGATGCGTCTCCAGCTGCTGCTCGTGCAGCACGCTGTGCACTGTCACATCGCCATAGCCGAACGGCTCCAGGAGCGGCGTTCCGCCCGCGCCCGAGACATGTGCCAGAGCGCGCAGTGGCGCTGCGCCGCCAGCGGCCAGCAGGGCGGCGGACGCCACAAATCGACGCCGTGTGAATCTTCGTTGGCTCGTCATGCTGATCCCCGTGACCTGAGCACCACCGCCGCGACCCCGGCCGCGGAGACCTGGGTCAGGTCGAATCCTGCATCGCGGCCCCGTCGCTGGCAACCGCTACTGCGGGTGTACCGGTCTACAATCGTTGCGGGCGGCGAGCTGCCGTTAAGGGCGTCGGAGGCCTCGTGTTGGCGCGAGCGATCGTCGCGTTCCTGGCTCTGCCGGGCGTGGTTGCACTGGCTGCGCCGCTCGCTCTGGTCGCCGGAAATCGTCCGCAGCCGCGCAACGACGTCCCTGCCGGCGCGCTCTTTATCATGGGAGGCCTGCTACTGGGCTGGTGTGTGCGGGAGTTCTACGTCGCGGGTCGCGGCACCCTGGCGCCATGGGCTCCGCCACAACGGCTGGTGGTCAGCGGTCCCTATCGATACACGCGCAATCCCATGTATATCGCGGTCGCAATGATTCTTGCGGGCTGGGCGGTGCTGTACGGATCTGCGGCCTTGCTCGTCTATGCCCTGCTGACCGGGATTGCCTTTCAACTGCGGGTCGTGTTCGGAGAGGAGCCCCGGCTGGCCCGCGCGTTTGGAGCCGCGTGGGCCTCCTACCGGGGGCAGACGAAACGGTGGCTCTGGTGATTTCAGGGCTCGGCGCCGTTCGCGCCTTTCGATGCCGATACGGCGTACTTGGGCAGCCCCGGGAACGCCTGGACGGTGAATTTTCGGGTCCGGAATCTCGATGCTATGCTGGCGCAGTTGCGCTGCCGCCGGTGTGGACCTGGCGCTGGACGCTCAGCAATATCCCAATGGCCGATTTGCCCGACTCCATGACCCAGAGGGCAATCCGATCGAGCTTTGGGCGCCCAGTCTGTAAGTGTTGTGGTCCAGCCAGCAAGGCACCATGAAGAACCTGGCCTTTGTCATCGCACTTCCGCTTCTGGCCCTCGGCGTGGTCGGTTTTCTCGTGCCCTCGGGCCTGGTCTGGGTTGGCCAACACTCCCGCGCGCCCGCGGCGTTCTACGGGATCGGCGCGGTGCGAGTCCTGTTTGGCATCATCCTGATCCGTGCCGCGGCGGCTTCCCGCGCTCCCCGGGCACTACGCATCCTGGGCACCGTGATTGTGCTTGCCGGGGTCGCGACGGCCCTGGCGAGCCTGGTGGCCCTGGAAAGCATGCGCGCCCTCGTCGATTGGTGGGTGCAGCAGGGATCCTGGCTCGTGCGTCTTTCCGCCGTGCTGGTCCTGGCCCTCGCGAGTTTCATGGCCTATGCCTGCGCTCCCGCGCGGCGCGCCTGAGCAGCGCATCCGTCCAGCCTCGGAGGCCGATGCGCCAGCGCTCCTGGCCATTTACGCTCCCTTCGTGGAATCCACCGCGGTCTCGTTCGAAACCCTCGTTCCGACGGTCGAGGAATTCGCCGCGCGAATTGCCCGGTCCCTGGCAGCCTGGCAGTGGCTGGTCGCCGAGCGGGACGGTCATTGCATCGGCTATGCCTATGGCTCGACCCATCGGTCGCGTCCCGCCTACCGTTGGTCTGTCGAGGTCTCGGCTTACGTGCACCCTGACTGCCATCGCCAGGGCGTGGGTCGCGCACTCTATCTGCGGCTATGCGAGGAATTGGCGGGAAAAGGGTACTGTCATGCCTACGCTGGAACCACACTGCCCAACGGGGGCAGCATCGCTTTGCACCGCAGCGTGGGTTTCGAGCCCATCGGGGTTTTCAGGGCTGTGGGTCGCAAGTTCGGACGCTGGCACGATGTCGCATGGTTTCAGAAGACGCTGCGAGACCATCCGCCGGAGGGCGCCGATGCAGGCTAGGAAAGCCGTGACATGACAGGACCGTCTCCCTTTGTACCGACCCCTGCAGTGGTGCAGCCTGCGATCGCTGCGCGTGCGATGTTCGGCGCGCCCAGCCGGTGAGCAACCTCAGTGACGGGCTGATGGCCTTGTTCCTGGCTGCGGTCCTGGCCTGGCAACTCGCATCCGGACAGGCACTGGGGACATGGTGGTTCCCCAACATCACTCGCCCGGACAGCCCCAGGGCCTATTGGTTTGCGGTGGCCGTCCAGGGCGCTATCCTTGTCGCTTTCCTGGTGACCGGGAAAAAGTGGCAGCTGCGGTAGCGTAGATTACTGTCCGCGGCCAGGAGGACATACTGATGCAGACACCACAATCCGTGCCCCCATCCTCCCTGTCAGTACCGGCGCCTGTGGGGTTGCGCGAAATCATCAGCGACGCGATTGCCTACTGGGAGCCGCGGCGCATCGGCTACAACCTCGTCCTCACCGCCCTGGTCGTGGGGCGGGTGACGCTGAGCTGGCCGCACTTCCGCAGCGTCTTCAGCGGGTCGCTGGTTCTGGCCCTGTTCGTGCTCGCCGTGCTGGCGAACGTCTGCTACTGCGCCGCCTACCTGGTCGATGTTCCAGTCCAATACTCCTCGTTTCGCCTTCAGTGGCACCGCTGGCGGTGGGCGCTGTGGATGATCGGGATGTGCCTGGCCGGAGTCATGGCGCTCTACTGGACCGTCGACGAACTGAGTCTCTGAGAAGGAGCTGAACCATGAAGGCCTATGTCATCACCACCGGTGCGCTGTTCGCCGTGCTCGTTGCGCTGCATATCTGGCGTGCCGTCGCGGAAGGGCCGTCCCTGTACCGGGACCCGTTTTACATTGTGACCACTGTGGCCGGCGCGGCCCTGGCCGTGTGGGCATTTCGCCTGCTGAGTAAAATGCCCAAGGCGTAGGAGACAGCAGGCAGGAAGTCCACGCCCGCGCAGGAGTCGGTATGCACTACTTGCTTTTATACGAATACGTGCCGGACTACCTCCAGCGCCGCGGCGAGTTCCGCAACCAGCACCTGAAAGCGGCCTGGGAGTCGCACGCCCGCGGCGAGCTGATCCTCGGCGGCGCCTTCGCCAATCCGGCGGATGGTGGAGCGCTACTGTTTCGCAGCGAATCGCGACGCGTACCCGAGCGTTTTGCCGTGACCGATCCTTATGTCCTCGGTGGCCTGGTGACCCGATGGCAGATTCGTGAATGGACCACCGTGGTGGGGGAATCGGCCAGCGCACCCGTGCGCCCCGGCGACTAGCGACGGCTGGGAGTCCGGCCTGGTCAGATCGCAACCATCACCCTTGCCGGCAGGGCTGCGCCCGTGGGCAGCAAAGAGAGAACATTGAGCGTGAAATTTCCGGTGGAAGGCGGGTGTGACTGCCGGGCCGTGCGATATCGCCTGGAATCAGCACCGCTCGTCGTTCACTGTTGCCATTGCCGGTGGTGCCAGCGGGAAACTGGCGCGTCTTTTGCGCTGAACGCTATGATTGAGACCCACCGGTTGACCCAGCTCGGAATGGCTCCGCAGCTGGTGCAGACCCCGACCCACAGCGGCAAAGGCCAGGATATTGCAAGATGCCCGATATGCCGGATTGCGCTTTGGAGCCACTACTCAGGCGCGGGACCGGTTCTGGCCTTCGTGCGCGTGGGCACGCTTGATGATCCCGATGCGTTTCCGCCCGACATCCATATCTACACGGAATCGAAACAGCCGTGGGTGCTGCTTTCCGGCGCCGTGCCGGCCCTGCCGGCCTACTATGATCGCGAACACTATTGGTCCAGGGAGAGCCTGGAGCGAAGGCGCGCGATTCTGCCGCAGATCGAAGCCCACCAGGCCGCCCTGCGGCGCGGCGATGCCTGAGCGCAGCGCTCTTCCGGAGAGCGCCGTGCTGAATGCCACCTGCCGTCGCGCCGCACATACCTGGACTTATCTGGTCTGAGCCGCGCAGCCATGCTGATCGCCGGAAGCTGCCATTGCGGAAACCTCTCCTTCCAATTGGCGTGGGAGCCGAGTCCAACGGAAATTCCTGCGCGTGCCTGCACCTGCACTTTCTGCACCAAGCACGGCGGTGTGTGGACTTCCTGGCCCTCCGCGACCCTCAGGGTCGCCGTCAGGGACGCCTCGCTGATGTCGAACTACGCCTTCGGGACCCGGACGGCGGAGTTTCACGTGTGTGCGCGCTGCGGCATCGTGCCCGTGGTCAGCAGCCGGCTCGACGGGCGCCTGTACGCCGTCGTGAGCGTCAATGCTTTCGACGGCATCGCTCCCTCGCTGATCCGGCGCACTGCGGCGAGCTTCGATGGCGAAGGCCAGGGGGAGCGTCTCGAACGCCGCAAGCGCAGCTGGATTGCGAATGTCGAATTCTCCGCCGGCAGCTCGTGATGCTCGGGGGCTAGCGACATGCTCGATCCCCTGCTCATCGACCTGCCGGAGTCCATCGACACGGAACGCCTGCGCCTGCGGCCGCCTCGAGCGGGCGACGGAGCGCTGCTGTACGCCGCGGTCGCGGAATCCCTGCCCGAGCTCCGCCGCTTCCTGGCCGCGTTGCCGTGGGTGGCGACGGAACAATCGCCGGAGGCCTCGGAGCGATACTGCCGCAATGCGCAGGCCAACTTCCTGGCCCGCAAGGACCTGCCTTTCCTGCTGTTCGAGAAATCCACCGGTCAGCTGCTGGGGGCGACGGGCCTGCATCGCATCGCGTGGGATACGCCCAAGGCCGAGGTGGGCTACTGGGTGCGGACTTCGAGATCCGGCAATGGATTCATCGGCGAGGCGGTCACGGCGATGACGGCTTACGCCTTCCAGCAGCTGCGCGCGGTGCGGGTCGAGCTCGTCACGGACGAGGGCAACCGCGCTTCGCGCAAAGTGGCGGAACGCTGCCAGTTCAAGCTGGAAGGCATCCTGCGCCATGAGCGGCGCGCCGCCGATGGTTCCCTCGTGAATACCTGCATCTACGCGCGTCTTGCACCCGCAGAATGATCCCCCGAGGCCAGTGATGCGAGCTGCTGTCTACGATCACACCGGCCCGGCCACCGAAGTGCTGAGCATCGCGGAGCTTCCCGCCCCCGCGCCGGGCCCCCAGGAGGTCCGTGTCAGGCTGAAGTGGTCCGGGGTCAACCCGTCGGATGTCAAGACGCGCGCCGGCGTGCGCAGCAAGACGCTGCCCTTTCCGAGGATTGTGCCGCACAGCGACGGCGCAGGCGTGATTGACCAGGTGGGCGAAGGGGTGGATCGCGCCCGCATCGGAGAGCGCGTCTGGTTGTGGAACGCCGCCTGGCAGCGCCCGAACGGCACGGCGGCCGAGTACGTGGCACTGCCTGCGTCCCAGGCGGTGAGACTGCCGGACGGCATCGATCTGGCGGCGGGCGCCTGTCTCGGGATACCGGCGCTCACGGCGTATCACGCGGTCAGTGTAGACGGTGGCGTCCGGGGCAAGGCCGTCCTGGTGGCAGGCGGAGCGGGAGCCGTGGGCCACTACGCCGTGCAGATTGCGCGACTGCAGGGCGCACGGCTGATCATCGCTTCCGTCAGCAATCCGGAGAAGGCGGCGCTCGCGCGGGCGGCGGGCGCCGAACTGGTGGTGAACTACAGGTCCGAAAATCTGGTCAACCGGTGTCTGGAGGCCACGGCGGGCGTGGGGCTGGATCGCATCATCGAAGTCGATTTCGCCGCGAACGTGACCGCCGACTTTGCGGCGCTGCGACCGGAAGGCGACATCGTCGTCTACGGGAGCGGTGCCGGAGAAGTGGCCGTGCCCTTCGTGCCCGCGATCATGAAAAATGTGCGCCTGAGATTCTTCATCGTCTACAACCTGAGCCCGGAAGACCGCATGCGTGCCCTCAGGGACCTCAGCCACTATCTGGAGACGAACAGCCTGGCGCACCACATCGGTACCCGCCTGCCGCTCGCCCGCATTGGCGAGGCCCATGAACTCGTCGAACAGGGGCGGGTGACGGGGAACGTCGTTCTTGAAATCTAGTCCTCTGCTGCGACAGGTGGGCCGATGCGACCAATGAGTCGACTCTGGACGCGCATCGCTGCCGCGGTGCTGCTGCTCGGCAGCGCGCCGCCTGGAGTGGCGGAGACTGCGCCGCCCCAGGTTCCAAAAGCCGAGCCGCTGGCGAGGGGTGTGTGGATCGTCCGTGGAGGGATCCTTCCCAACCGGGAACCCGACGGAAACTCGGTCATCTTTGCCGCTCCGGCCGGCCTCATCGTCATGGATACCGGGCGCCACGACTGGCACGTCCAGGGAATCCTGGCTTTGGCGCTCGAGCAGCGAAAACCGGTCATCGCCATCGTCAACAGCCATTGGCATCTCGATCATGTGAGCGGCAATCCGGCGCTGCGTGCGGCCTATCCCGGGCTGCGCGTCTACGCCAGCAACGCGATCGACGGTGCCCTCAGCGGCTTTCTGCCCGCGAGTGCGGCCGCGAGCGCGGCCGACCTCGCCGATCCGCAGCTGCCGGAGGAGACGCGCGCGGATCTACGCCTGGACATAGTGACGATTCAGCACGGAAGCGCACTTCGCCCTGACGTCCTCATCAGCGCCCCGACGACCCTGTCGCTGGGTGGGCGCAAATTACGGATCAAGCTGGCGCGCGACGCGGCGACGAGCGGCGACGTGTGGCTGTACGACCCGCGCAGCGGCATTGCGGTGCTCGGCGATCTGGTGACGCTGCCGGCGCCCTTCCTCGATACCGCCTGCCCGGAAGGCTGGAAAGCCGCACTGGCGGAAGCGGGCGCGACGCCGTTCAGGCTGGCGGTCCCCGGCCACGGCGCGCCGATGCAGCGGCAGCAATTCCTGCTGTACCGGCGGGCGTTCGAATCCTTCATCGATTGCTCGAACTCGGATCGTCCCGTGCCCGATTGCGCCACGAGCTGGGCGAATGCCGTGCAACCCCTGCTGCCGGCCGATCCCGCGGAAATGCGGCGCGCACAGTCCATGGCCGCTTACTACGTCGGGCTGCTCAGGGCCAACGGCGGGCGGAGCCAGTACTGCCAGGCGCAGCCCAAACTGAAAGCGGACGGCTGAGAATCCGATGCGGAGCCCCTGGGCTGTACGCCTGATCGCGGCGAACGATTACCCGGGCTGGCGGCCGCTCTGGGATGGCTACAACGCCTTCTATGGCCGCCAGGGCGCGAGCGCGCTCCCGGACCCCATCACGCTGAGCAGCTGGCAGCGCTTCCTCGACCCGGGCGAACCGATGTACGCCCTGGTTGCCGCAGACCAGGGGACGCTCGTCGGCCTGGCGCACTACCTGTTTCATCGCAGCACCATCCGGCCAGAGTTGAGCTGCTATCTGTCGGACCTGTACACCCTGCCTTCGCACCGGGGCCGGGGCATTGCCCGTGCGCTCATCGAAGGGGTGTATGCGCAGTGCCGATCCGCGGGCATCAAGGCCGTCTACTGGCAGACCCATGAATCCAACGCCGCGGGCCGGCGTCTCTACGACACCCTGGCGAGTTACGACGGATTTATCGTTTACGACCGCGAGCTCTGAAGAGGCGCGGCCGGCGCGGGGCTGGCCGCGCTGCCCTGCAGATGGAAGCGCACCCGCACCCGATCGTCGAGCACTGCATCCCAGTCCGGATCGCCCACGCCAAAATATTTCCGTGACAGTTCAAAGCTCCCGTCGAAGGCGGGCGCCCGGCCTGTGTGCTGCACTGTGATGGACACCGTGACGGTCTGCGATTTGCCCTTGATGCTGAGCGTGCCCGTGGCGTCGAAGTGGTCCGCGCTGCCGGCCCTGATCGCATCCGAGCGGAAACTGGCCTGGGGAAAGCGCGCGCTGTCGAACCAGGCCGCCTTACGCAGCTCCGCATTATAGGATTCATCGCCGAGATCGAGACTGCTCACGTCGACGTCGACGGCGGCACTGGCCGCCTCGGGATGGGCCGCATCGTAGACGATCGTGCCGCTGAAGCGTTTGAAGGCTGCGTCGACGGGAACGCCTTCCTGCCTGAAAGTGGCCACGATCGCGCTCTGGCTCGCATCGATCGCACCATCGGCCGCCAGCGCCGCCACCGCGAGCGCGAGGCCCGCGACCAGCAACATCGAGCGGGCAGAGGCGGGCGTCACGACCAGGGACCCGGCGTCGGTCAGCTGGACTGCCAGCGCAGCATGCGCCCCAGCGTGTCGTCGCGATCATGGTAGTAGTGCTTGATCGCCGCCAGGAGATGCAGGCCGATGAGTACGGCCAGCACCCAGCCGCCCGCGTCGTGGATTTCCCTGACGAATATGTCCAACGCCTTGTCCTTGCCGACCAGATTCGGCAGGGGAATCAGGCCCAGGTAAACGATGGGAATGCCCGAGGCGTTGCTGTAGATCCAACCCGTGAGCGGCTGCACCAGCAGCATGAGGTACAGCAACCCGTGCACGAGCCTGGAGGCCACGCGCTGCCAGGCCGGCATCGGCAGCAGCGCCGGCGGCGGGTGCGTCAGACGCCAGAAGGAGCGCAGGAGCATCAGGGCGAGCACCGTGACGCCCAGCCACTTGTGCCAGTTGAAGAGCCTGAGTTTGAGCGGACTGAGCACCATGTCGGTCATGGACCAGCCCAGGGTGAGGGCGGTGATGACCAGCGCGGCCACGAGCCAGTGCAGCGCGACGGCAGTGCGGGTGTAGGCAGTGGTCATCGGGGGCTCCGGTGCCCAGGGAATGAGCGCCAATTATCCATTCCGGCGCCCGCAATTGCGAGGGTGCGTCCAGTGCCGTGTGGCGCGTGGGTGCCACGCGGGACTCCATTCGGTTCAACTGCTACACTGCCTGCACCGCAGATTCAATCTAGGCCAACGCTTGAAACAACGCCGTTCGCTGCGCCTGCTGACCGGGCTCCTGGCGCCGCTCCTGGTGAGTGCGCTGTGTGAGGCGCGCCACCGCGAGCCGGCCACGGGGCAGCCCGAAATACGCTCGAGCTCGGTGCTGGTGTTCGATGAGGGCAGTTCCACGGTGCTGCTCGCACGGCAGGTCGATCAGTCGACGCCGATCGCGTCGATCACCAAGCTGATGACGGCGTTGGTGGTGCTGGATGCGCAGCAGCCGCTGGATGAAGCGCTGGAGGTGACTGACGCGGATCGCGAGCGCGGCCGCGGCGCCTATTCAAGGCTGGGGGTGGGCACGCGCCTGAGCCGCGGCGATCTGTTGCACCTGGCGCTCATGTCCTCCGAGAACCGCGCGGCGCATGTGCTGGCGCGCAATTATCCGGGTGGCGTGCCCGCATTCGTGGCGGCGATGAACGCCAAGGCACTCGCGCTGGGGATGCGCAGTGCCCGATTCGTCGATCCGAGCGGTCTGTCGAGCGACAATGTCGCCAGTCCGGCGGATCTGTCGCGCCTGGTCATCGCGGCTTCGCAGGCGCCGGCGATCCAGGAGTATTCCACCGACGAGCGTTATGCGGTGCGGGTCGGCCGGCGGCAGATCGAGTATCGCAATACCAATCTGCTGGTCAGGAACCCGGCCTGGGACATCATCGTGCAGAAGACCGGGTACATCGCCGAAGCCGGCAAGTGTCTGGTGATGAAGGCGATGATCCAGGGCCGTTCCATCGTGATCGTGCTGCTCGATTCCTTCGGCAAGTACACGCGCGTCGCGGACGCCCAGCGCATCAGGAAGTGGCTCGAGACCAGACCGTCAGCGGGCGCGCTGTCCCTGCCTCAGGCCTGAGCGAGCTCGATCGCCGCGGACCGCGCGGCCTGCACCGGCGACTGGCCGATGCTGCCGAGCAGGACCACCGTCAGCAGACAGGCCGCCACGGCGCAGGCGAAGCTGCGGGCGAATCCGAGGGTTTTGCTTGCAGTGTTCATGGTCGTTGCTCCTGAGGTCGTGTTGATCATGAGCGAGGCGCCTTGCGGCTCTCGATGTAATAGCTGAGCAACTGCGCGATGCCCACCGCGACCAGGACCAGGCCCCACAGGTAGGTGCGGTTGTAGGTGTTGTAGAGCGCGATCATGATGGCGCCGCCCACCAGCAGCAGGGTCAGTCCGCGACGCAGGATCGTGGCAGGCGTACCCGGCCGGCGATGCCCGTTCTGGAAGAACTCGGGCGGGAGCGGCGGCACTTCCATGCCCTTCTCGATCGCCACCAGGCGCTCCTTGTGGTGCATGGCGAAGATGTCCCGCTTCTTGCGGTAGTCCAGCACCACGCTCAACATGGCGATGCCGATACCCATCACAATGGCGATGATCGGAATCATGAGGGCCAGGACGTCGCTGATTGGGGTCTCCATGGGGTCTATCCTTTGTGAGTGCGTTTCGTACGGCATTGATACCCGGCACCCGGTCCGGCGGTTTCAAGGGAGCCCGATGGGTGGCCGGACGGCCCAGCCGGCCGCCGGGGGGCGGGACTGAAACCGGATCCCGGTCGACCGGGTCAAAATGCGGTAGGGAGAGGCAGGTGCAGCAATCCACCCGGTCAGACGGGATCCCGCCCGACCAGGATATCGTTGAATTGCTGCGTGGCGGGGCCGTGGAGACGGCCTTTGAGCGGCTGGCGAGCCGCTACGAGCACAAGGTATACCGGCTATGCTGTTCCGTACTGCGCGATCCCGACCAGGCCCAGGACGCCGCCCAGGAAAGCCTGTTGCGGGTCTGGAAAGCGCTGCCGAAATACGACCAGCGGGCTTCCCTGTCCACCTGGATCTACACGATCACACGCAATCGCTGCCTGACGGCGATCGAGCGGCGGCGTGTCCAGGAATCGCTCTCGGATCCGGCGGTGGAACTTGAAGTCCAGTCCGTGCAGTCCAGCGCGCCGGAACCCGACGCCGACCAGGCCGCGATCCTGCGCGGGCTCGTCGAGGAGCTGCCCGAACGTTATCGCACCGCGCTCACGCTCTACTATTATGAAGAGCGGGACGTCAGCGAGGTGGCGCAGATGCTGGGCGCGCCCGAAGGCACGATCAAGACATATCTGTACCGGGCCCGCGCGCTGCTGCTCGAGCGCCTGCGCGAACTCGGGCTCGCCGATCCGGCGCAATGGCTGGAGAGACTGGCATGAAAAGGGTGGATGATTCGATGCCGGGGGACGATCTCGAGCGCGCGCTAGATCGCGCCCTTGAGCGCAACCTCGTCGCGCCGGCACTACCCGCCGGTTTCCGCCAGCAGCTGCGCGCGGCGATCGTCCGCAGCGGCGAGCGGGACCCCGCGGCAATGGCCGCGGCGCTGGAGCGCGAGCATGAGGCCCAGCTGGCCGAGCTGCGCAACGATTACGTGCGGCTGCGCCAGCGCACGGTGGGCACCCTCATCGGCGCGGCCTTCGCCACCGGATTGCTGATCAACTTCGCCCTGCCGTGGATCAGCGCCCGTTTCGGTCCGAACGGCGTGTTTGCGCTGCCGGCGATCGGCGCGGCCGTAGGACTGGCCTTAAGCGCCCGGGTGTGGTGGCGGCGCAGCGCTCTGGCGCGCCTGCTGCCTTAAGCGACGGCTACCCGGCCCTGCAGGTCGTAACTGTCGGCGCCGGTGATATCCACTTCGATGAATTCGCCCGGCCGCGTGGCCGCGGTGGCGGCGATGCGCACGACGCCATCGATCTCCGGGGCGTCGCCGGCGCTGCGCGCGATGGCGTTGCCGTCTTCGACACGATCGACGAGCACCCGCAGCCGCCGGCCAATGCGCCGCTGCAGCCGGCTGGCGCTGATCGCGGCGGCGCGCTCCATGAAGCGCGCGTAGCGCTCCTCCTTGATCTCCTCCGGCACGGCGCCGTCGAGCGCGTTGGCGGCGGCGTCTGCCACCGCTGAATACCGGAAACAGCCGACGCGATCGAGCTGCGCGGCATCGAGCCAGGTCAGCAGCACTTCGAAGTCCGCCGCGGTCTCGCCGGGAAAACCGACGATGAAGGTGCTGCGCAGGGTGAGATCGGGACAGGCCTGGCGCCAGCTGTCGATGCGCGTCAGGGTATCTTCGGCATGCGCCGGCCGGCGCATGCGCCTGAGCACGGCCGGGCTGGCGTGCTGGAAAGGAATGTCGAGGTAGGGCAGCACCTTGCCCGCGGCCATCAGGGGTATGACGGCATCGACGTGCGGATAGGGATAGACGTAGTGAAATCTCACCCACACGCCCAGCTCCCCGAGCGCGTGCGCCAGATCGATGAAGCGCGTCGCGCGCGATGCGCCGCGCCACACGGCCGGGCGGTATTTCAGATCGCTCCCGTAGGCGCTGGTGTCCTGCGAGATCACCAGCAGCTCACGGACACCGCTGCGCACGAGCATCTCGGCTTCGCGCATCACCTCGTCGATGGGGCGGCTCGCGAGCAGGCCGCGCAGCGTAGGGATGATGCAGAAGCTGCACTTGTTGTTGCAGCCCTCGCTGATCTTGAGATAGGCGTAGTGGCGTGGCGTGAGGCGGACGCCCTGCGGCGGCAGCAGATCCACGTGCGGGTCGTGCGGCTGCGGCAGGTGTTCGTTGACGGCGGCGAGCACGGCGGCGGTGGCGTGCGGGCCGGTGATCGCGAGCACCCTGGGATGGCGCGCCCGGATGCGATCCGGATGCGCGCCCAGGCAACCGGTCACCACCACGCGGCCGTTCTGCTTGAGTGCCTCGCCGATGGCCGACAGCGATTCGTCGATGGCGGCCTCGATGAAGCCGCAGGTGTTGACCACGACGAGATCCGCATCGCGGTACTCCGGCGCGATGCCGTAGCCGCGCAGCTTCAGCTCCGTGATGATGCGCTCGGAATCGACCAGCGCCTTGGGGCAGCCGAGGCTGACGAATCCCACCGCGGGCGCGGCCGTGCGCGCCGGATGCCGGCGGCGTCTTGCCGCTGCGCCGCCTGGTGCGGTAGCTGGTGCTGGACTCATGGGGTGATCGGGCCGGGGAGCGGCGCGTCCGGTACAATGAGCCCGTCATCTTACACCAGGGGGCCTGTTCCGGGGCGCCCAAAGGCTGTGCCCAGACCCCATGCCCTTCGACAAGGCCTATTACCAGCGCTTTTACCATGACCCGCGCACGGCCGTGACCTCGCGCGCCGAGATGCGCGCGCGCGCCGATCTGATTGCGGCCAGCGTCAACTATATGGGCCTGCCGGTGAAGCACATTCTCGATGCCGGCTGCGGCGTCGGATTGATGCGTGCCCCGCTCCTGCGCCGCCTGCCCGGGGCGAGCTATACCGGTCTGGAATTCAGCGCCTATCTCTGCCGGCGCTACGGCTGGCAGCAGGGCACGCTGCAGACGCTCACGGCGCGCACGCGCTACGAGCTGGTGATCTGTTACGACGTGCTGCAGTACCTGAATGGCGCGGAGGCGCGCGCGGCCATCGCCAGGCTGGGAAAGGTGTGCCGGGGCGCGCTGTACTTCGGCGCGCTGACCAGCGGCGACTGGCGCGAGAACTGCGACCAGTCGCGCACCCAGCGCACGCCCTGGATGCGCAGCGCAGCCTGGTACCGGCGCGAGCTCGTGCGCCACTTCGCGCCGCTGGGCTGCGGCATGTGGCTGCGGCGCGGCGCGCCGGTCACGCTCTGGGACCTGGATGGGAGCGGCCGATGATCAAGGCGCTGCTGCTGTTGCTGAAGTTCGCCAAGTTCGGCCCGCTGCTGAAATCGGCCGGCTTCATGCTGCTCTCACTCGGTGTCTACGCGCTGGTGTTCGGCTGGTGGTACGCACTGGGCTTCATTCTGCTGATGCTGATCCACGAAATGGGCCATTACGTCAGCGCGCGCCGCCTCGGCATGGACGTCGGGCTCCCCACCTTTATCCCCTTTGTCGGCGCGTGGATCCAGCTCAAGGATCAGCCGCTCACCGTCGAGCAGGAGGCGCGCATCGCCTTCGCCGGTCCCTTTGCCGGCACGCTCGCCGCCGCCGCGATCCTGGCGCTCGCGCTCTGGCAGCATAGCGCCCTGCTGATGGCTTTGGCCTATGCCGGCTTCTTCCTGAACCTGTTCAACCTGATTCCGGTGACGCCCTTCGATGGCGGGCGCATCGTCGCGATCCTCTCGCCGAAGGTCTGGTTCGCCGGAGTGCCGCTGCTGGCCGGGGTCTTCTTCCTGAGCCCCAGCCCCATGTTCCTGATGATCCTGCTGCTGATCGCGCCGACCATCTACGCTTCGCTCCGCGCCGCCTGGCGGGGAGAAGCCCCGCCGCACAACCCGCGCTACTACGAGGTGCCCCTGGAAGCGCGCCTGCGCTACGGCAGCTATTACCTGCTGCTGCTCGGGTTCCTGTGCGTGATGACCTATCGCACGCACCTGCAGGTCGAGGCCTTGCGCCACTCATGAGCGCGCGTCGCGTGGCTGCCTTCGGCGGCGACGCCGAGTGCCGGCGTGAGGCCGGCCCGGTGCACTGGCGCATCGTAGGCAGCGACCGCGACGGCGGCGCGCCGCTCGAGGTGCTGCTCAGCGGCGGCGAGGCACTGCAGCTGCCGGGACGACTGCACGCAGCGGAGTTCTACCGCGACGACGAATCGGTGCCGCCGGGCTGGGAGCTGCGCAGCGCCGGGCTGATCATGCCGCTCGCGGTGCGCGCGGTGCAGGTGCAGCGCAGCGCCGAGGCGCCGTTCCGGCGCGCCCTGCCGCCCCTGGCCGTGCCGTGGCCCGTGCGCGCGGGCTGGTTCCTGCTGCTGAACCTGCTGCGCCTGCCGGGGATGGCGCGGTTGCTCGGACGCCTGCGGGGCCGCGGGCATGTCTGAGCGCATTCCGGTGACCGTGCTGACCGGATTCCTGGGCTCGGGCAAGACGACGCTGCTCAATCGCATCCTCTCGGAACAGCACGGCAAACGTATCGCGGTCATCGAGAATGAATTTGGCGAGGTCGCGGTGGATCACCAGCTGGTGATCGGCGCGCAGGAGGAGATCTTCGAGACCGCCAACGGCTGCATCTGCTGCACGGTGCGCGGCGATCTGATCCGCGTGCTCGGCCAGCTGCGCAAGCGCCGCGACCGTTTCGACTACGTGCTGATCGAGACCACCGGGCTGGCCGATCCGGGGCCGGTGGCGCAGACTTTTTTCGTCGACGAGGACCTGCGCGAGGATTTCCAGCTCGACGCGATCGTGGCCCTGGTCGATGCCGCACATATCAGCGGCCAGCTGGCGAGCGTAGCCGCCGCGGCCAACCAGGTCGGCTTTGCCGATGTGCTGCTGCTCAACAAGACGGATCTGGTGAGCGGGGTGCAGCTGGCGCGTACCGAACGGGAGTTGCGCGCCATCAACGGCACCGCGCGGATCGTGCGGACCCGTCACGCGGAGCTGCCGCTGGCACAGGTCCTGGACCTCGGCGCCTTCGACCTGCAGCGTGCCCTGTCCATTGACGGTGCCTTCCTGGAGCCGCAGCGGCCGTTCGAGTGGGCCGGCAGCTTTGAGCTTGCGGCCGGCGCTCACCTGCTCCATACCGGCGCGGCGCTGCACGCCGAACACGAGCACGGAGGCGAGCACGGGCACGAGCCGGATCATGAGCACGCTGCCGGTGCCCTGCCCGAAGTCGGCATCGTGGTGCTCCCGGCCGCCGCGGCCGGCGCGAGTGCGATCGACTCGCTGCTCGAACTCGCGAGCGGGCATTTCGGCCAACCCGCCGAGGCGCTGGCAGCGGGCGGTACGCTGCTGCCGGGGCGCCATGTCCGGCTGCAGCTCGGCGACCACGCCGACTTCAGACTGCAACTGCCGGCCGAGGGCGACTGGGTCATCTTCTGCGCACACGCAGCCGCGGAGTTCGGTCTGGCGCTGCCGGGCGTACAGCCGACGGCGGAACGCGAGTTCGGTTCGCACCATCACGAGACGGAGATCGCCTCCGTCGGTATCGAGGATGCGCGGGCGCTCGATCCGGGCAAGGTCAACGAATGGCTGTCCTATCTGCTGCAGAGCCGCGGGCAGGACATCCTGCGCATGAAGGGTGTGCTCAGCTTTCAGGGCGAACCGCGCCGCTATGTGTTCCACGGCGTGCACATGATTTTCGACGGCCAGCTGGAGCGGCCCTGGAATGGCGGACCGCGGGTCAACCGCCTGGTGTTCATCGGCCGCCGCCTCGATCGGCAGGAGCTCGAGGCCGGCTTCGAGTCCTGCGTCGCGTGAGCGCGCGCGAGCCGCGGCTCGAACTGCGCGCGCGCGTTGATCTCGGTGACTACGCCGCCGACGCGGCCTGGTCACCGGACGGGCGCCAGCTGGTGGTGGCGGGCGGCCAGGGAGCGCTGCTGCGGATCGGGGCGACCCCGCCGGATATCGCCGCAGAGCGCTTCGGCGAGCACGTGGGTGGCGCACTGGCGCTGGCCTGGCAGGGCGGCGGGTGCCTGCTCGCCACTTCCGGACAGGACGGCGAGGTGCGCCTGTGGGACATGCGCAATCGCGAGGCACGCCTGCTTCACGCGAGCGCGCAGTGGAGCGAGTGCCTGGCTTTTGCAAGCCATGGCCGGCTGCTTGCGGTGGGAACCGGCCGCTCCCTGCAGGTCTTCGAGAGCACCGGGAAGCTCCGTGAGCAACTGCCGCCGCAGGCGGGCGTGATCGCAGCCCTGGCGTGGCGGGCGAAGACCAGCGAGCTCGCCGCCGTCGGCAACGGCGGCATGCGCCTGTGCCGCCTGGAGCCGCAGCTGCTGGTGCGCGAGTTTGCCATGCAGGGTGCCTGCCTGACGGCCAGCTTCAGTCCCGACGGGCGCCTGCTCGCCTCCGGTACGCAGGATGGCGCCGTCCAGTACTGGAACATCGGGGCCGCCACGCAATCGCAGCTGCGCGGCTATGGCAGCAAGGTGGCGCTGACGAGCTGGAGTTCCAGCAGCCGCTACCTCGCGACGGCCGCCGACCAGCACATCGTGGTGTGGGATTTTGCCGGCACGGGTCCGCAGGACCGTGAACCGCTGGAGCTCGCCGCGCATACCGCACGATTGACGCAACTGGCTTTCCAGCCGCAGGGTCCCCTGCTGGCCGCGGGGGCCCGCGATCGCCGCGTGACGCTGTGGCGCATGGCGCAGCCGCAGCAACCGGTGGACGCCTGCCTGCTCGGCGATGAGGTGGCGTTGCTGCGCTGGTCGAACGACGGCCGGCAGCTGGGCGCCGCGGATCGCAACGGCGTGCTGAGTCTGTACGCGCTGTCTGATTGAGCCGGCGCTAATTCGGGTGCGTCAGCTCGAGTGCAGGCCGCGCCGCGGCCACGGCCGGGCCGCCGGCCAGCGCATAGTGGCTGAGCAGCAGCTGGAGCGTATGCGCCCAGGTATAGCGCTGCAGTGCGCGCGCCCGTGCCGCCAGCCCGAGCGCGGCCAGATCCCGCTCGAACAGCGCCGCGATGGCGTCCGCCATGCCGCGGGCATCGCGCGGCGGGGCGAGCATGCCCACGCTCTGGTCGACATGTTCCGGTATCGCGCCGGCGCGCGCGGCGACCACCGGGCGGCCGCAGGCCAGCGCCTCGATGATCACCAGCCCGAAGGTCTCGCTGCAGCCCGCGTGCACGAGTGCATCGCAGGAGGCGATCCAGGTGGCCAGCTCGATGCTGTCGCGGCGATAGGGCAGCACGGTGACGTTGGCCGCCGGCCTGCCGTGCACACCCCCGCCTATGAGCAGCAGATGATATTGATCGCCCAGCAGCCGCAGCGCCTCGTGCAGCACGTCGATATTTTTCTCGCTGGAGAAACGTCCGGCGTAGACCAGCAGGCGTGTCCGGTCGTCCAGCCGCAGCGTGCGGCGCAGGTCCAGGGTGCGCCGATGGGGCGCGAAGATGGTGGTGTCGACGCCCAATGGCTGCAGCACCGTGCGCTGCACGCCCATCCTGCCCAGGTTTTCGCACATCAGGCGGCTGGGCGCCATCACCAGGTCGAAGCGCGCATAGACGTTGCGCAGGTAGACGCCCAGCGCCCGCTCCGTGGCGCGGCCGAAGCGCCGGCCGACCAGCTGCGGCAGATTCGAATGGCAGCAGGCGACCAGCGGAATGCCCCGCCGCGAGGCGACGCGCGACGCGCACCAGGCGGGATGAAAGACATCGCCCACCTCGATCAGATCAGGCTCGAGCGCCTCGAGCATGCGCACCCAGCGGCGCGGCGACAGGGGCAGGCGGTAATTGAAGGTTCCGGGTACCTTCCAGCCGGTGATCGTGCTGATGCCGCCGGGTTGCAGGCTGGTCGTGGCGCCCGGGACCAGCAGGGAGTGATCGTGTGCGCTGTGCGCACGCAGCCAGGCGTGCTTCGCCGTCAGGTAGCGGCGTACCCCGCCGCTGGTCGGCGAAAAAAACAGGGTTGTATCTACCAGGCGCATGTTTGGTCCAGTTCCGGGACCATTGCACTCGCGGCACCGCGGGGTGTCAAGCCTGGGCTTTGACATCCTCAGCGGGTTCGAGCGGCAGGCGGATGCGCACGCGCGTGAACTGGCCGCGCTTGGTGGCGACCTGGATCTGGCCCTTCAGGCGCTGGACGTTCTCGCGCACGATGCGCATGCCCTGGCCGCGCCCCTCGCCATCGGCAGCGGTGGTGACGCCGGCGTGGAAGATGAGCGTGGAGGCCTGACGCGGATCGGGCGGCAAGGTGCTGTCGCGCTGAATGAGCCCGGCCGCGCTGGCGGCCTGCAGAATGCTGCCGGCGTCCAGTCCCTGGCCATCGTCCTGGAATACGAGCTCCGCCAGCCCGCCGTTGCAAGGGCGGAATTCCACCAGCAGCGCGCCGGTCGCGCTCTTGCCGGCGGCCGTGCGGACGGCCGGCATCTCGATGCCGTGCTCGATGGCGTTGCGCAGCAGCTGGCTGAGCGTGTCGTAGACCGCCGTGAAGCAGGCCTCGGGAACCTGTTCGAGGCCGATGATCGACAGATCCACGCGCTTGGAGAATTCGATGGTGAGGCGATCGCACAGTTGCCGCAAGGCCAGCGCCAGTCGCGGCGTCGGGTTCTGTGCCGTGGGCTCGCTGCCGAGCGCGGGGGGCGTGAGCAGCCGCCCGCGCCGCCGCCGCGGACGCCGCGCGAGCAGCGGTATGCCGGTGCGGGCCGCGATGGTGGTCAGGGTGAGATAGCCCGAGTCGATCAGCACCAGCGCCGGCAGGAGATCATCGCCCGATGGCGCCTGTTTGGCCGGCGGATCGGCCAGGGCCACGAGCGTGTCCCGGAACTGCCGCGCGAGTGTCGGCAAGGGCAACGCGTTCGCCCGCTGCAGCAGCTGCGCGTAGCGCGCACGCAGCAGCGCGAGCTTCTTGAGGTAAGTCGCGGGCTCGCGGGCGGGACGGGCGAGCAGGGCCCGCACGTGGATCAGGGTGCGCGCGGCGACGGCCATGAAACTGCGCAGCGCCGTGCGGTCCAGGGTCAGCAGCTCGAGCAGTACGGCGTGCTCTTCGCGCAGTTGCTGCAGCTCACGCTGCGGGATTTCAGAGGCGCTCATTTCAGAGGGCGCCGGCCGCGGCGGCAGCCGGTGGCGGAGCCGCGGGCAGTTCGTCCAGCGCAGCCAGCAGTGTGTCGACGTCGGGGCAGCGCTCGTCCCGGTCCCGCGCCATCAGCCAGGCCATCAGCGGCTCGAACGCGGCCAGCTCCACCGGCAGGGCCGGCCGCTCGCCGTTGACGTGCTGCTGCATCAGTTCAATGGCCGTGAGCGCGGTGTAGGGTTTGCGGCCGGTGAGCATCTCGAAGAACACGACTCCCAGCGCATAGAGGTCGCTGCGCGCATCGAGGATGCTGCCCTGCACCTGTTCGGGGCTCATGTAATAGGGGGAGCCGCGCAGCACCCCGAGCGCCGTGTTGCTGGTGCTGGAATCCAGCTGCTTGGCGAGGCCAAAGTCGATCAGCACCGTGGTGCCGTCCGGCCGCAGCATGATGTTGGGCGGCTTCAGGTCACGGTGCAGCAGGCCCGCGCCGTGCACCACGCGCAGGGCACCGGCGATGCGCCGCACGTAGTTCACCGCGGCATGGCAGTCCATCGGCTGCAGGAGGCGCTGCTTCAGGTCGCCGCAGGGGAAATACTCCATGGCCAGGTACTCGCGGCCGTCGTGCACGCCGTAGTCATAGATGTCGACGATCGAAGGATCGCGCAGTGCGGCGATCGCCTTGTATTCGTTGGCGAACTGCGGCTGCTCGGTGGTGCCGTGCGGCTCCGGCTGGCCGATCTTGAGCGCCACGGGCCGGCGCAGCGTCGCGCTCTCGGCCAGCCAGACGCGGGCGCGCGTCGAGCGCCCGAGCTCACGCAGCAGGGTGTAGTTCGGAACCTCCAGTTCCGCCGCGGGGCGCTGGTGCAGCAGGGCGCCGGCAATGGCGCGGCGGCGCACGCGCCGGCGGCTCGCGTGAATGACCTTGCGGAGCGTGCGGCCGAGCTGCTGGGCATCCAGCAGGTCCCGTGGCAGGTATTCGGCGGCGCCGAGCCGGATGGCGCGCACCGCGCTGTGCTCGTTGCCGTGGGCGGCCACGACGATGAGCGGCGGGAGGGAGCGCTCGCGCCGGAGCTCCCGCAGCCATTCGGCGCCCTCGCTGCGCTCCTGGCGCGACTGGGCGAAGCGGGTACAGAGCAGTGCCGCGTCGTAGTTGCGCAGCGTGATGGTATCGAGGTGCTGCACGAACTGCCGCAGGTCCAGGCAGGGCGGATCGGCCTCCGGCCACAGGGATTGCAGGTGATGTCGCAGCCACTGGCGCTGTTGCCCGTCATCTCCGGCGATCAGGATCCGTGGCGTCAAACGCGTTCTCGGTGCGGGCCTCGCCCGGTTGCCGGGCACTCTACGATTTCCGGCGCCGTGCAGTCCCGCCGGCCCGGGCATTCTGTGAAGCAGGTGGAGAGCCGCCGCCGCGATCTGTGACACAGCTCACTCGTCGACCCGGTGCGCGGCGCCGGCCTATATCATGTGCCGATGACGCGCGTGACCTGCATCGAACCGGACGGCGCCACCGTGAGCATCGACATCCGCGACGGCTGCAGCCTGATGCAGGGTGCGGTCTCCGAGGGCGTGCAGGGCATCGAGGCGCAATGCGGCGGCGCCTGTTCCTGCGCGACCTGTCACTGCTACGTCGATGCGGCGTGGATCGCGAAGCTGCCGCCGCCGGCCGAAGCCGAATCCCTGATGCTGACCAATGTCGCCGCCGAGCTGCGGCCGGGCAGTCGCCTGTCGTGCCAGATCCGCATCGCGCCTGAGCTGGCGGGACTGGTGGTCGCCTTTCCGGACCGGCAAAGCTAAGCTCTGCCCCGTGTCAGCGCCAGTCGTCATCGTCGGCGCGGGTCAGGCTGGCCTGCAGATTGCCGAGTCGCTACGCCAGGAAAAATACGACGGGCCGATCACCCTGCTCGGCGCCGAGCCGCACGCCCCCTACAATCGCCCGCCGCTCTCGAAGAAATGGCTGTTGGAGCGGCCCGACGTCGCCACGCTGGCCATCCGCGGGCCGGAGGCCCTGCAGCGCCGGCACATCGAGCTGCAACGGCACTGCACAGTGACCGCGATCGACCGGCGCGCGCAGGAAGTGCACTGTGCCGACGGCCGGCGCTTCCCCTACGGCGGCCTGGCACTCGCGACCGGCGCGGCGCTGCGCACGCTGCCGCTGCCCGGGGCGCAGCTGCAGGGGATCCATTGCCTGCGCACCATCGAGGATGCACAGGCGATCTCCGCCGCGCTCGATGCCTGCACCGCGCAGGGCCGGCCCCTGGTGGTCATCGGTGGGGGTTTTATCGGGCTGGAAGTCGCGGCCACGGCACGCAAGCGCGGGGTGGAAGTGACCGTGCTTGAATCCCTGAGCCGGCTGATGTCGCGGGTGGTGGCGCCGATCGTTTCCGAGGCGGCCGCGCGGGTGCACCGCGCCCAGGGCGTGCAGCTGCGCTTCGACGTGAACATCGCGGAGCTGCTGGGCACGGACGGTGCCGTGCGGGCGGTGCGTTGCGCAGACGGGAGCGAGTACGCGGCAGGCAGCGTCGTGATCGGCGTCGGCATCCATCCCGAGGACCGCCTCGCACGTGCGGCGGGGCTGGAATGCGATCGCGGCATCGTCGTCGACGAATACTCGCGCACTTCGGACCCGCTGATCGTGGCCGCGGGCGATTGCTGCGCGCGCCGCCGCGCCGACGGCACCCTGCTGCGGCTCGAATCGGTGCAGAACGCGGTGGAGCAGGGCAAGTCCGCGGCCGCAGCGCTCCTCGGGCAGCGGCGCGCCTTCGCCGTGGCGCCCTGGTTCTGGTCCGATCAATTCGACATCAAGCTGCAGATGGTGGGCTTGAGCCACGGCTACGATCAGGTGGTGACGCGCGGGGACCTGGAACGGCCCGCCTTCTCCGCCTTCTATTTCCGCGCCGGCCGCCTGATCGCGGTGGATTCACTCAATCGCATCCCCGATCACATGCAGGGACGCAAGCTCCTCGATCACGGTCTGTCGCCCACGCCCGAGCAGCTTGCCACCGCCGGGTTTGAGCTCGCCAGCCTGTTGCAGCCCTGAACCGGCCCGGAGCCGTCATTCGCGCCCGAGCAGGAACTCCGTGCCGCGGTACTCGAGCACCACGCCTTCGCGCGTGATCTGCGAGACGCGCACCCCCTCGGGCGTGAGATCGCCCTCGCGCACCTTGCGCATGTTGATGAAGGCGTAGCGGTCGGCCGGATTGGTGGCGTACACGTGCAGATCGAGGCGCAGCGGCGGGAGCGTACCGGCGAGCTCGGTGTAGTGGTGCAGGCCCGGATTGCCGGCCCCGGAGGTGCTGCCTGCCGGGGGCGCCACGGCCGGCTCCAGGTCCGCGGGATTGACCGCGCCCGCGGCCTCAGCCGCCGTGGATCCGGCCGTCGCCGCGGGCGAGGCCGCCGGCGCCGCCGTGGGCGGAATCATGCGCGATGCCCGGGCCGACAAGCCCGGTGCCGCGCCCGCGGGTGCGCTGGCGGCGGACACAGCTGCCGGCGGCAGGAGGCCCGTGGCCGGGGCAGTGATCGGCGCTGCCGGCGCTGCGGCTGGCGAAGTACGCGCGGCGGGCGCGCCGGCGCCCGAATGCGCCAGCAACCAGGCCACGATGCCGAAGTTGATCAGCAGCAGCGCTCCGATCGTGATGGCCCAGACCGGCGGCCGGCGTGAGGGCCGCACGATGCGCGCCTCGAGCAGCGCCGGCCCGGCCTGCCGCTGGCGCTCGGACTCCGATTTCTTCAGCGCGTCGAGAATGAATGACATCAGTCCGCCTGCAGCTGCAGCAAGGGGCTGCCCGGCGCGGCGAGCAGCGCGTCGAGCAGCAGTTGAGTCTCCGCTCCGGCGATCCCGTCGACGGCGAGATGATGCTGGCGCTGGAATTCCTCGACCAAGCTGGACAGCCCCGGGTCGAAACTGGCGCTGCCGTCTCCGTCGGCACCGACGACGTCGCTCGGGGGACCCGCCGCCGTGCCACCGGCCCGCAGCAGCTGCGCGCGCAGTGCGCGCACCGCCGGTCCCTGCATGCCGGGGCGCAATTGCAGGGCCGGCGAGCGCGCCGGCCGCCACAGCAGCAGGCAATCCCCGAACCAGTATCGGGACAGCTCGGCGATCGCGACGCTCGCGCTGCGCGCGCCGATCTGCAGCTGCGCGCTCTGCGCGCCAAGGCCGGTGAGCAGCACCTGGTACCCCGCACCGCCGCTTTCCTCGAGCATCAGGATGGCGGGGCGCCGCAGTTCGCGCAGTTGCGCCAGTGAGCTGCGCAGGCTCACGCACTCCAGTCCTTGGGGTCGCGCCTGGCTGCAACCCTCGCCCGCCCCGGCGGCATAGCTGCCATGCCACAGCTGCAGCAGGCCGGCGAAGGCGCGATCGGCACCGGCCTCTGCGCCCGCGCCACTGAGGAGCGCCGCCAGAGTCGGCGGCGCGGGCGCGGCCGGCCGGGCCGCACCGGCGGCGGTGACCGGCACCGCTGCGGTCGCGGCGGCGCGGTGCCAGGGCCTGAAGCGCAGCAAGGCAGCGCTGGCGGCCAGCGCCGTCACCAGCAGCAGGGAGCCCAGGACGGGCAGCAGCCAGGCCGGGGCGAGGCGCCGTCCGAACACCTCGCCGGCGGCGCGCCGCACCAGCGCGGCGCCGACTTCGTGCGTGTCCTGGGTGTAGGCGCCGAGGAGCGCGCGATCGCAGATGATATTGATCAGCCGCGGCACCCCGCCGCTGAGGCGGTGCACCTCGCGCAGCGCGCCGGCGGTGAAGATCTCGCGCGTCGCATTCGCGACCCGCAAGCGGTGGCGCACATAGGCGGCCGTCTCCTCGCCGGCCAACGGCTGCAGGTGATAGCGGGCGGTGATCCGCTGCGCCAGCTGGCGCAGATCGCTGCGGTTGAGCAGCGCGCGCAGTTCCGGCTGCCCGATGAGGATGATCTGCAGGAGCTTCTGCGACTCGGTCTCCAGGTTCGTCAGGAGCCTCACCTGCTCGAGCACCTCGGCGTCGAGGTTCTGTGCCTCATCGACGATCAGCACCACGCGGCGCCCCGCTGCGTGCGCCTGCAGCAGGTACTCGTTCAGCCGGTCGATCAGCACCTTGACGCTGGCACTGGCGCCGTCGGTCAGTCCGACGCCGAGTTCCTCGCAGATGGTCTGCAGGAAATCGCGCGATGAGAGCCGCGGATTCACGATCAGGGCGATCTCCGCCTGCGCCGGTGCCCGCACCAGGAGCGAACGGATGGTCGTGGTCTTGCCGGTGCCGACCTCCCCGGTCAGCTGGATGAAGCCGCCGGCGTCGTTGATGCCGTACACCAGGTGCGCGAGCGCGTCGGCGTGCTGCCGGCCGAGGTACAGATAGCGCGGATCCGGGGTGATGGCGAAGGGCTTGTCGGCCAGGCCGAAGAAGGCGACATACATGAGTCGGGCCGGTGTCAGGAAGCCGCGGAGGACAGTCCGCCGCGCGTGCCCAGTTCCCCGGCGGTAAATTCGTCGACGTTGATCAGCTTCATCACCAGGCGGTCGTAGTCGCGCAGCGTCACCGCCTCCGCCTCGGAGATGATGCCCAGCGCGAGACCGGCGTCGATCTGCGCCGGCAGCTCGAGTGCGCTGAGGCGTCCGGTCTTGACGCCCTCAACGCGGAGTTTCTTCTCGATGAGCTCGGCCGCGGGGGCCAGCTCCAGCGCCTGCTGCAGCTGTCCGAGCGGATTGGCGGCGTGCAGCTCGCGGTAGACGCCGGCCGCCAGCCGGTCGCGCGGCTCGCCGGCTTCCTGCATCAGGGCCGCGACCTGGCGCCCGAGCCGGTCGCTGGGCGCAAAGTAGGTGCGCCCGCGCGGGAAAATGAAGAATCGCATCAGTCCGGCCATCGAGCGCACCGGGAAATTGCGCAGCAGGCCGTGCAGCTGTTCCTGCGCCCGGTAGAGCAGTTCCCGGCAGCACCACTCGACCAGGGGCAGGTCAGCGGCGGGGCGGCCCTGGTCCTCGTAGTGCTTGAGCACCATCGAGGCCAGATACATCGAGGACAGCACATCGCCGAGCCGCGCGGAGATGTTCTCCTTCTTCTTCAGGTAGCCGCCGAGGGTCAGCATGGCCACGTCGGTGGCGAAGGCAAAGGAGGCGCTGAAGCGCTCGATGTGCTGGTAGTAGCGGCGCGCCGGCCCCGAATCGGGCACGTTCTCGAAGCGCGCAAAAGTCAGCGCCATCACCAGCGAACGCGCCGCGTTCGAGATCGTGAAACCGATGTGACCGAACAGCGCCCGGTCGAACTCATCGACACCGCGCGCGCGGTCCGGGTCGCGCGCCGCGCGCATTTCGCGCAGCACAAAGGGATGGCAGCGGATCGCGCCCTGGCCGAATATGATCAGGCTGCGCGTCAGGATGTTCGCGCCCTCCACCGTGATCGCGATCGGTATCGACTGATAGCCGCGGCCGAGGTAATTGCGCGGCCCGAGCATGATCCCCTTGCCGCCGTGCACGTCCATGGCGTCGTTGGCGACGCGGCGGCCCATTTCGGTCACGTGGTACTTGAGGATTCCGGCCGGTACTGCCGGGCGCGCGCCCGCGTCGATGGCGGCCGCCGTGACGCTGCGCGCCGCGTCCATGATGTAGGTGTCGCCCGCCATGCGCGCGATCACCTGCTCGACGCCCTCGAACCTGCCCACCGGCATGTTGAACTGGCGGCGGATGCGGGCGTAGGCGCCGGTGGCGAAGACCGCGGCCTTCGATCCGCCGGTGGCGTTCGAGGGCAGCGAGATGCAGCGGCCCACCGAGAGCTGCTCGACCAGCATGCGCCAGCCCTGGCCGGCCATCTTCGGACCGCCGATGATGGAATCGAGCGGCACGAACACGTCCCGGCCGCGCAGCGGTCCATTCTGGAACGGGATGTTGAGGGGAAAGTGGCGCGCGCCGATCTCCACGCCTGGCGTGTCGCGCTCGATCAGGGCGCAGGTGATGCCGAGGTCGGTCTCGCCGCCGAGCAGCCGGTCCGGATCGAACATGCGGAAGGCCAGGCCGATCACCGTGGCGATCGGCGCGAGCGTGATGTAGCGCTTGGAAAAACTGAGGCGCAGTCCCAGCACTTCCCGGCCCTGCCACAACCCGCGGCAGACGATACCGGTGTCCGGCATGGAGGCCGCATCGGAGCCGACGCGCGGGCCGGTGAGCGCGAAACAGGGAATATCGGTCCCGCGTGCGAGCCGCGGCAGGTAATGATTCTTCTGCTCCTCGGTGCCGTAATGATTCAGCAGTTCCGCCGGTCCCAGTGAATTGGGCACCGCGACCGTCGAGGCGCAGGTGACGCTGCGGCTCGCCAGCTTCACCAGCACGCAGGAATGCGCGTAGGCCGAGAACTGCAGCCCGCCATACTGCTTGCCGATGATCATCGCGAAGAAACCACGCGATTTGAGAAACTCCCACACGGCCGGCGGCAGATCTCCGCGCCGATGAGTGATGTCGAAGTCATCGAGCATCCGGCACAGCTCTTCGCAGGGACCGTCGAGGAAGGCCTGCTCCTCGGCCGACAGGCGCGCCGGCGGATTGGCGCTGAGCTTGCTCCAGTCCGGATTGCCGCTGAACAGTTCCCCGTCCCACCAGACCGTGCCGGCCTCGAGCGCTTCACGCTCGGTGTTCGACATCACCGGCAGCAGGCGCAGGTATTCCCGCAGGAACGGGCGGCTGATGAGGGCCTTGCGGAGCGGCCGGACATTGAGCAGCCACAGCATCGCCAGCAGCAGCCAGAGCGTGCCCTGCCACAGTCCGCCCGGCCTGCCCCACCACAGGTACAGGGCCAGCAACGCCGTGAAGGCCAGGGTGTAGATCAGCAGCGGTAATCGGCGGTAGGCGAGGTAGATCACCACCAGCACGAACAGGGTTGTGATGAACGCGCCCCACATGCGCTCAATACTAGCCCGCGGACCTGCGCGGCGCGAGCCGCCTACGGCGCTGCGCTCAGCCGAGCAGGTCCCGCACCCCGTCGCGCTCCTCGCGTAGTTCCGCTTCCGTCGCCGCCATCCTGCCGCGGCTGAATTCGTCGATGTCCAGACCGGGCACGATCCGGTACTGGCCGTCGTGGCAGGTCACGGGATACGAATAGATGATGCCCGCGCCGATCCCGTAGCTGCCGTCGGCGGGAATGCTCATGCTGGTCCAGTCACCCTCCGCCGTGCCCTGGAACCAGGTGTGCATGTGATCGAGCGCCGCCGAGGCCGCCGAGGCCGCGGAGGAAGATCCGCGCGCCTTGATCACTGCCGCGCCGCGCTGCTGCACCGTCGGAATGAAGCTCTGCTCGATCCAGGCCTGATCGACCAGGCTCTTCGCTTTCCTGCCCTGCACCAGACAGTGGCTGAGGTCGGGATATTGCGTGGAAGAATGGTTCCCCCAGATCGTCATGCGGCGGATTTCCGTGACCTGCGTTCCGGTCCTTTCCGCCAGCTGCGCGATGGCGCGGTTGTGATCGAGGCGCGTCATCGCGGTAAATGCGCTGCCCGGCAGCTGCGGCGCGTTGCTGCGGGCGATCAGCGCATTGGTGTTGGCGGGATTGCCGACGACCAGCACGCGCACCTTGCGGTCGGCCACTTCATTGAGCGCGCGGCCCTGCGCGGAAAAAATCTGCGCGTTCGCGAGCAGCAGATCCTTGCGCTCCATGCCCGGCCCGCGCGGGCGCGCGCCCACGAGCAGCGCCGCGTGACAGTCGCGAAACGCGATCTTCGCCTCGTCCGTCGCGATGGCCCTGTGGAGCGTCGGAAAGGCGCAATCGTTGAGCTCCATCAGGATGCCCCCCAGCGCCGGCAGCGCCGCCGTGATTTCCAGCAGCTGCAGATTGATCGGCTGGTCGGCGCCCAGCATCTGACCCGAAGCCACCCGGAAGGCGAGCGCATAGCCGATCTGGCCGGCCGCGCCGGTTATGGTCACGTTCAGGGGTGTTTTCACGGGGACTCCAGGAGACTGATAGGCTGAAAAGAGCGCTGATTCTAATAGGATTTTCCCCATGAGCAATCGGCCTTCGAATAAAGGCGCTTGACACACAAGTAGTGTTGTAGTTGAATACAACACCATACCAACGGGGAAAGCACAGTGCCGACCCCGCGTACACCCAAGGAGACTGAGATGAACGCGATCATTGAAAACACGGCCAAGTTCCTCGTATCAGCCACGCTGGCAACCCTTGCCACCGTCCTGTTCGGCGGCATGGTGGCGGTCTCAGCCGGGAACACTCCGGCCGCCGAGGCGAGCCGGCACAGCCAGGCGCTGCAGGCCCACACCCTGGTGGCCAAGCACTGCCTGCCGGCCTGATCAGGATAAGTTAGGGGACACGCACGCCGGGATTCCGGGGCAGACCCCCAGTGACCATGAACCAGCAGTGGGACAACAGCTCGCCGATTTACCGCCAACTTCGCGACCGGGTGGTCGCGATGATCCTGGAAGGCGTGCTCAAGGAAGGCGACCCGCTGCCCTCGGTGCGCAACGTGGCGGCGGAGCTCCGCGTCAATCCCCTCACCGTGCTGAAGGGCTATCAACAACTCGTCGATGAACAGCTGGTCGAGAAGCGGCGCGGACTGGGCATGTACGTCAGCGCGGGTGCGTCGGCGGCGCTCCTGAGCGACGAGCGGCGGCGGTTCCTGGAACAGGAATGGCCGCGCGTGCGAGCGACCATTGCCCGGCTGGGACTGGCGAGCGAGGAACTGCTGCGCGTCCCTGCGGCCGGGACGGCTACCAAGGATCGGCCATGAGCACCGTGATCAACGCCCAGGGACTCGCCAAGCACTACGGTCCGGTGAGCGCGCTCAATGGCGCCAGCTTCAAGGTCGATGCCGGCCGGATCGTCGGGCTCATCGGACGCAATGGCGCGGGCAAGACGACCGCGCTGAAATCCATACTCGGTCTCACGCAATGCAGTGGCGAGCTGGCTGTGCTCGATCTGGACCCACGCCGGCAGCGCGACGCGCTGATGCAGCAGGTCTGCTTCATCGCCGACACGGCGGTCCTGCCGCGCTGGCTGCGGGTCGATCGCGCCGTCGAATTCATGGCCGGCGTGCATCCGCGCTTCCAGCGCGCACGGGCCGAGGAATTCCTCGCGCAAACCACCATCCGCGCCACCAGCCGCATCGGTGAGCTGTCCAAGGGCATGGTCACGCAGCTGCATCTGGCGCTGATCCTGGCGATCGACGCCCGGCTGCTGGTGCTGGACGAGCCGACGCTCGGTCTGGACCTGCTGTACCGCCGCCAGTTCTACGACACGCTGCTGAACGATTATTTCGATCACGACCGCACCATCCTCCTCACCACCCACCAGGTCGAAGAAGTGGAAAACCTGCTCACCGACGTGCTGTTCATCGATCAGGGCCGCATCGTGCTCGACAGCACGGTCGAAGAACTCGGCACCCGCTTCGCGCAGCTGCAGGTGGCCCCGGCGCAGCTCGCCGCGGCGCGCGCGCTCGGCCCCATGCACGAGCGCGAACTGATGGGCCGTTACGTGCTGCTGTTCGAGAACCGCGATCGCGCTGCGCTCGAGCCGCTCGGCGAGGTGGGCACGCCCAGCGTGGCGGACCTGTTTGTCGCGCGCGTCCAGGGAGCGGCGTCATGAAAGCCTACACCATGCTGTTGCGCCGCGAGGTCTGGGAGCACCGGGTACTGTGGATCACGCCGGCTGCGATCGCCGCAGCGATGTTCCTGGCGATGCAGATCTTCGCCGGCCAGGCGCACCTCGGCTTCGCCGGCCGCGCGCTGGGCGGCGACATGGCGCCCAGTGCGGCCTACGAGCTGTTCGTGCTGGCGACTGCCGCGCCCTTCTACGTGGCCGCTGCCATCGTGGCCGTCATCTACCTGCTCGATTGCCTGTATGCGGACCGGCGCGACCGCAGCATCCTGTTCTGGAAGTCACTCCCTCTGGCCGACCACACGGTGGTGCTCTCAAAGCTGGGCACCGCACTGCTGCTCATTCCGCTCGGCGCCTGGATCGCGGCGTCCCTGACCTCCCTCGCACTGGGGCTGAGCGTGGAGCTGCGTCACGGCCTGGGCTTCGGCGGGGCCGCGGTGCTGACCCGGTGGGGCGGACTGCCGGGCTGGGAGACGCTCGGCTGGCTGCGCGCACTGGCCTACAGCCTCTACATCACGCTGGCGGCCATCCTGTGGTACGCGCCTTACGCGGGCTACCTGTTGATGGTGTCGGCCTGGGCCCGGCGCTCCGTCTACGCCTGGGCGTTCCTGCCGCCCGTGCTCGTGACGATCCTGGAGCAGTTGCTGTTCCATACCAGCCATTTCGGGCATTACACGCAGCGTCGCTTCGGCGAGCTGATGCAGCTGGCCTTCAACCGCTTCGGTGCGAACGAGATGTGGCTGACGCTGGGCTCCGGCCCGGCGCCGAGCCCCGCCGGCCCGAACCCGGGCTTGCCGCTGCAACCCGACCCGGTCGCGCTCCTGAGCAGTCCGGCGCTGTGGGCCGGACTGCTGTTGACGGCGCTGTTCCTCTGGGGCGCGATCGTCCTGCGGCGGCGAGGCGACGCCCAGTAACAGACCGGGAGCCAGGGCCGGTGGGCATAGATTGCATCTATCGAACTCATGCAGACAGGTCATTGGTGAGCGGCCCCCGGCAGCGGCACAATGCCTACGTGCCAGCAGCCGCTGGCTCGCCAGGAGGCCGCCATGCACCCGACCCGCAATGACCTGCCCGCCCGCACGCGCGCGCGGCTCGAAAAGCTCCTCAACCAGCGACTCGCGGATGCCCTCGACCTCGAGGCGGCCTCGAAACAGGCGCACTGGAACGTCAAGGGACCGAATTTCATCGCGCTGCACGAGCTGTTCGACCAGCTGCACGACAACCTCGAGGAGCACGTCGACTCGATGGCCGAGCGCATCACGGCACTGGGCGGTACGGCGCTCGGCACCGTAGGCGCCGCGGCGCGCGGCAGCACGCTGGCGCCCTATCCGGAGAGCCTCAGCGCCGGGCCGGCGCACGTGGCGGCGCTCGCCGACCGCCTGGCCGACTTCGGCCGCAAGCTCCGCCAGGCCATCGCCGCGGCAGCCAAGCTCGACGACGCCGACAGCGCGGACCTGTTCACCGAGATCTCCCGCGACGCCGACAAATACCTCTGGTTCCTCGAGGCCCACCTGGACGGCCAGCCGGGCGCCTGACGCTCAGATCCCATCCGCTGCCGTGACCTATGGCAGCGGCGGCGGTGCTGATAGCATGACCGGCGCCTGACACCAGGCAGCGGGGATCCGAAGCGGTGTATTGCACTTCCCGGCGTCACGCCGATCAGCTCGAGCTCGCGCTGCACGGGTCCTGGCGCGCCGCGCAGCTCCCCGCGATCCAGGCCGAGCTGGCGGGCGTGGCGCTGGCGGGTACCCGGCAGCTGCAGCTGCGCGCCGCGGAGGCTCACTTCGACCTCTCCGGGGCCTGGCTGCTCCATGATTACCTGGGCGCCGCCGCGGCCGCGGGCATCGAAGTCCGCTTTGACGGGCCGCCGCCGGCCGCCCTGGCGCTGATCAGGCGAACGCTCCCGGACAGCGCGCCGGGGACCGAGGCGTCCGATGTGCTGCTCGGGGAGTGGCTCGATCCGGCCGTGGCGGTCGAGAGCCTGGGCCGCCGGACGGTGGGTGCCTGGCAGCTGTTCGAATCCCTGTTCGCCTTCCTGGGCCGCGTGGCCTACGCCTTCGCCCGTGCCGGCGCGCACATCAGGCGGTGGCGCCCCATTTCCATCGCGCGCCACGTGTACGACACCGGCCTCACGGCGGTCCCCATCGTGGTGCTGATCGGCTTCCTGATTGCCGTGATCCTCGCTTACATGGGCGCGCAGCAGCTGCGCAAGTTCGGCGCCGACATCTTCGTGGTCGATCTGGTCACCGTCGGGGTGCTGCGCGAACTGGGCGTGCTGCTGACCGCGATCATCGTCGCCGGCCGCTCCGGCAGCGCCTTCGCCGCCGAGATCGGCGCCATGAAGCTGAACGAGGAAGTCGATGCGCTGCAGGCCATCGGCGTGGACCCCATCGAGGTGCTGGTGCTGCCGCGGCTGCTGGGACTGGTGATTGCCCTGCCTCTGCTGACCGTCATCGCCGACGCCATCGGACTGGCGGGTGGTGGCCTGCTGTGCCGCACGCTCCTGGGCATGCCGCTGGCGCAGTACCTGAATCGTGCCAACGAGGCCATCGCCCCCACCACCTTCTGGGTCGGGATCATCAAGGCCCCGGTGTTCGCGCTGCTGATCGGGCTCGCGGGCACCTGGTGCGGACTGCGGGTGCGCGGCTCCTCGCGCGACCTGGGCCGCTTGACCACCCTCGCGGTGGTGCAGGCCATCTTCCTGGTGATCCTGGCCGACGCCCTGTTCGCCGTGCTGTTCATGGAGCTGGACGTCTGATGGCGACGCTCGTGGAAGTGCGCGGCCTGATGAACCAGTTCGGCGCCCAGATCGTGCACCGGGACCTGAACATGAGCGTCGAGGAAGGCGAGGTCTTCGGTATCGTGGGCGGTTCGGGCTCGGGCAAGTCGGTGCTGCTGCGCACCATCCTCGGCCTGCAGGCGCCGCGGGCCGGCACGGTGCTACTGGGCGGACGCGATGTGACCCGGCTCAACGCCGCCGAACTGCGCGAGGTCAAGGCCGACTACGGCGTGACCTTCCAGCACGGGGCGCTGTTCAGCTCGCTGACCGTGCTGCAGAACGTGCAGCTGCCGATGCTCGAGCACCTGCAGCTGCCGCGGCGCGCACTCGATGAGCTGGCGCTGCTGAAGCTCCGGCTGGTGGGTCTGGGCGCCGACGCGGCGCAGAAGTACCCGTCGCAACTGTCCGGCGGCATGATCAAGCGCGCGGCGCTGGCGCGTGCGCTGGCCCTCGACCCCCGGCTGCTGTTTCTGGACGAGCCGACTTCGGGGCTCGATCCGATCGGCGCACAGGCCTTCGACGAACTCGTGGTCCAGCTGCAGCGGGAGCTGGAGCTGACGGTGATCATGATCACGCACGACCTGGATACGCTGTTCGGCACCTGCACGCGCGTCGGCGTGCTGGTGGAGGGGCGCATGATCAGCGATACGCTGGAGGGCATCGTGCGCAATCCGCAGCCGTGGATTCATGCATACTTCCAGGGCGCGCGGGCGCGGCAGCGGGAGGGGCAGCATGGAGCGTGAGGCCAATTACGTCGCAGTCGGCGCATTCGTGCTGCTGGTCGCGGTGATGACGGCGCTGTTCGTCTACTGGTACAGCGACAGCGGCGACCAGCGCAGCTACACCCGTTACGAGATCTATTTCGACGGCAGCGTCAGCGGCCTGTCCGAAGGCGGGCAGGTGCGCTACCTCGGCGTCGACGTCGGCCGCGTGGTGCGCATCCGCCTTGACCGGCGCGCGGCCGATCGCGTGCAGGTCATCGCCGACATCGATTCGAGCGCACCGATTTCCGAGCAGACGCTGGCGGAGCTTTCGCTCCAGGGCGTGACCGGCCTTCTCTATATCGACCTGCAGCAGTTGAAGCCCGGGGCGCATGGCGAGCGGCTGATGGGTCCAATCCAGAGCGAGAACTATCCGGTGATCCGCTCGATACACTCCAACTTCGACCTGTTCCTGAGCAGCCTGCCGGAGCTCGCGGCACGCGCCGGAGAGCTGGCGACACGCGCCAACCGCCTGCTCTCGGACGAGAACATCGCCGCCTTCAACCGCCTGGCGTCCAGCCTGGAGCGCGCCGGCGGCGCCCTGCCGCAGGCGGTGCGCGATGCCGGGGCGCTGATCGCCGAGCTGCGCGAGGCCACCGCACAGAGCCGCGAGGTCATCGCGCAGGTGCGCGCGGCCACGCTCACCGCGGCGCCGGACCTGGCCGCGACCATGGCGCGCCTGCGTGTGACGGCCGATCACCTGGCGACGGCCAGCGAGCAGCTGGACGGTGTGCTCACGGAAAACCGCGGTGCGCTGCGCGGCTTCATGCAGCAGGGACTCCCGCAGGTCGAGGCGCTGGTGCGCGACAGCCGCGAGGCCGCGCGGGAATTCGAGCAGCTCGCGAAGAGCCTGCGCGAAAACCCCTCACAGCTCCTGTATGAGCCGGTCGCTTCCGGCGTGGAGATTCCGCGATGAGGTTCACGGCGGCGATGGCCGGGGTGTTCGCTGCGGTGCTGGCCGCGGGCTGCACGGGGCTCCACAGCAGCCAGGGGGCGACGCAGGTGTATACGCTCGAGCTCCCCGTGCCCGCGAGCGCCGCCGTGCCGGCCGCCGCGGACAAGCCGATCGCCACGGGCCTGAACGAGGCGCGACCGACGCTGCAGGTGCTGCGACCGCTCGCGGCGCCCGGCCTCGACAGCGAGCGCATCGCCCTGGTCCGCAACGTCTCGCAACTCGACTACTACGCCGCGAGCCGCTGGCCGGCACCGCTCCCCGAGGTGCTGCAATCGCTGGCGGTCGGCGCCCTGCGGGCTTCCGGCCAGTTTCGCGCGGTCCAGGCCGAGGGCGCCGCGTTCGCGGCCGATGAGGTGCTGCAGCTGGAGATCCGGCGCTGCCAGGCCGAGTACAACAGCGGCGGCGATGCCGTGGTGCGCGTGCAGCTGGTGGCGACCCTCGGGCGTCGGGCGGACCGGAGCCTCGTGGCCAGCGCCAGCGCCGAGAGCGTCGCGCCAGTTGCCGAAAATCGCCTGCAGGCGGTGATCGCCGCCTATCGCAGTGCGGTGGGCGAGGCGCTCGGCCAGCTGGTGACGCAGCTGCCCTGACCGCTGCCGCCGGCCGCGGTGTTGTAAGCTTTCAGGCGCTGATCCACCCGGTCAAGGAGCCGCTATGCCGCCCTCACTCCTGCGCCTGGCTGCGCTGGCACTCACCAGCCTGCTGCCCGGCATCGCCTCCGCCCAGGCCGATTCCGGCGCAAGCCTGGCTGAACTGCGGCAGATGAGCGCCCGATTCGTGCGCACACCCCTGGTGGTCGACACGAGCAGGCTGACGCGCGGCGATCGCCAGGCGCTGGTGAAGCTGATCGAAGCGGCGCGCATCGTCGACGAGCTTTATCTCGACCAGGTGTGGAGCGGCAATGCCGCCGCCTATGCACAACTGCGTGCCGACCACAGCCCGCTCGGACGCGCGCGCTTGCACTACTTCTGGGTCAACAAGGGGCCGTGGTCGAGACTCGACGGCGAAAAAGCGTTTCTGCCCGGCGTTCCGCCGCGCAAGCCCCCCGGCGCCGCGTTCTATCCGGAGGACATGGCCGCTGCGGACTTCGAGAGCTGGGCGGCCACGCTGCCGGCCCGGGAGGCGGAGCAGGCGAAGGGTTTCTACAGTGTGATCAGGGCGGGCGAGGCGTGCGCCACGCCGAAGTGCTTCCGCAGCGTGCCCTACAGCGAGGCGTACCGGGGCGATCTGAGCCGACTCGCCGCCCTGTTGCGCGAGGCGGCGGCGCTGACGGGCAATGCCAGCCTGCGCCGCTTCCTCAACAGCCGCGCCGATGCCCTCGGCAGCAATGATTACTACGACAGCGATGTCGCCTGGATGGATCTCGACGCTCCGCTCGACATCACGATCGGCCCCTACGAGACCTATACGGATGAGCTGTTCGGCTACAAGGCGGCCTTCGAGGCCTACGTGAACATCCGCGATGATCGCGAGACCGCCAAGCTGGGCTACTTCGGCAAGCGCCTGCAGGAACTGGAGGACAACCTCCCCGAGGATCCGCAGTATCGCAATGCGAAGCTCGGCGCGCTGTCGCCCATCCGCGTCGTCAATCAGGTGATCAGCACGGGCGACGGCGCCCACGATATCGCGACCGCCGCCTACAACCTGCCCAATGACGACCGCGTGGTGCAGGAGAAGGGCAGCAAGCGGGTGATGCTCAAGAACGTGCAGGAGGCCAAGTTCAGGCAGATCCTCGTGCCGATCGGGGAACGGGTGCTGACGGCGCCGGCCCGCAAATACCTGAGCTTTGACTGGTTCTTCACGCACATCCTGGCGCACGAGCTCATGCACGGCCTGGGGCCCCACCAGATCAGCGTGGACCAGCGCGCCACGAACCCGCGCCTGGAACTGAAGAATCTCTATGCGCCCATCGAGGAGGCCAAGGCGGACGTGACGGGCCTGTGGGCCCTGCAGTACATGCTCGATCACGCCGCTGCCCTGAAGCTGCGCGAGGTGATCGCCGTCGGCCCGGACTCGGAGCGCCAGCTGTACAGCACCTATCTGGCTTCGATGTTCCGCGTCCTGAGATTCGGAACGACCGAGGCGCACGGCCGCGGCATGGCGCTGCAGATCAATTTCCTGCTCGACCACGGCGCCCTGCACGCCACCGCCGGTGGGCAATTCGAGATTGACTACGCCCGGATCAAGGGCGCCTTCCGCGATCTCGACCACGCCCTGCTGACGGTGGAGGCCCAGGGCGATGCCGCCGGCGCCAACCGGCTGCTGCTGAGCGGGGCGATCCGCCCCGAAGTCCAGGCCACGCTGGAGCGCCTCAGCGACCTGCCGACCGACGTCGAGCTGGAGCTCATCACGGCGGAAGCGCTCGCGCCTCGCCCCATGGACCCGCAGCCCTAAAGCGCGCGGCCGGTCGAGCTGCGGCGGCCGCGCCTCAACGCATCGTCACCAGTTCCTCGGCCGAGGTCGGGTGGATGGCGACCGTGTCGTCGAAGTCGCGCTTGCTCGCGCCCATGCGCACCGCGACCGCAAAGCCCTGCATCATTTCATCGGCGCCCGGGCCGATCACGTGCACACCGGCCACCCGCTCCGCGGCGCCCACCGTCACGAGCTTCATCACGGTTTTCGGCTTGCGCGTAGTCAGGGCGTGATAGAGCGGCACGAAGCTGGTGGTGTGAACTTTTACGTTCTCGCCATGCTGGCGGCGCGCCTCGGCCTCCGTGAGCCCCACGGTGCCGATCGGCGGGTGGCTGAAAATCACCGTCGGAATATTGTCGTAGTCGAGTCGCCGGTCCTTCTGGCCGCCGAAGAGCCGATCGGCAAGCCGTCGGCCCGCTGCGATCGCCACCGGCGTGAGCTGCGCGCGCCCCGTCGCATCGCCGATCGCGTAGACCCCGGACACATTGGTTTCCTGGAAGGCATCGGTGCGTACGAAGCCTTCCGCATCGCGGAGCACGCCCAGCGCATCGAGCCCCAGCCCGGCCACCGAAGCTCTGCGCCCGATGGCCCACAACACCGAGTCGAAGGGACCGGCTCGCCGGCCATCGGCCAACTCGATGTGCAATCGCCCCTGCGCGTCGCGCCGCAGGGCGGTGGGCGTCGCATGGAAGAGCGACTCGACGCCTTCCTCCCGCATGGTCTCGAGCAGCTGCACGCCGAGGAACGGTTCGAAGGAGCGGAGCAGCCGCCCACTCCTTGCCAGCAGCGTCGTATGCGTGCCCAGCGCCGAGAACAGACCGCCCAGTTCCACCGCCACGTAGCCGCTGCCCACGATCGCGACGCCCGCCGGGCGCGCCGGCAAAGCAAAGAAATCGTCCGAGGTGATGCCCAGCTCCGCACCAGGAATCTCCGGCACCACCGCATGCCCCCCGGTGGCCAGCACGATATGCGCCGCCCGATAGCTGCGGCCGTCGGCCTGGACGGCCGGCTGGGCCGTGAGGGTCGCGTGGGCACGCAGCAGGGTGACACCGGCTTTCTCGAGGTTGACGGCGTAGATGGCATTGAGCCCGGCAATGTAGGCGTCGCGCTTCTGCCTGAGCAGCGCCCAGTCGTGACCGGACAGCGTCAGATCGAAGCCGTAGTCGGGCGCGTCATGAGCGGCGTGGGCGAGCAGAGCGGCGTTCCAGCTTATTTTCTTGGGCACGCAGCCGACGTTCACGCAGGTGCCGCCGAGCCGGTGCGATTCCACCAACAGCGTGCGGGCGCCATAGGCCGCCGCGCGCTGGGCGCAGGCCAGCCCGCCGCTGCCCCCGCCGATGACGATAAGATCGAAATCTGTGACCATGCTCCAACTCCTTTCCCCGGCTGGCGGTTCCCATCCTGGCCGGGCTCTGGCACTCTTGCCGGATGCCACCTGCCACCAGCACGGCCGCCGTGCCCCTCAGCCCGCTCAATCCACTGCTTGCCGATTCACCGCTCCCGCCGTTCGCGGACATCCGCCCCGAGCACGTCGAGCCGGCGATGGCCGAAGTGCTGGCCGCCTGCCGGTCGCGGCTCGCGGAGATCGCCAGGCTTGCGGAACCCACCTTTGCCAGTGTGGTCGTGCCGCTGGAGGAACTGAAGCATCGGCTGGCCCGCACCTGGTCGCCGATCGGTCATCTTAACGGTGTGATGAATTCCGAGGCGCTGCGCGCGGCCTACAATGCCTGCCTGCCGCTGCTGTCAGAGTACTACACCGATCTGTCGCAGAGCGAACCGCTGTACCGCGCTTACCTGCACATCCGCACGCACGAGGGCGCGCGCCTCGATGCCGTGCAGCTCGCGGTGCTGGAGCGCGCACTGCACGATTTCCGCCAGGCCGGCGTGGCGCTCGACGGGGAACGCAAGCTCCGTTTCAAGAGCATCATGAGCGAGCTGGCGCAGCTGCAGGCGAAGTTCGAGGAGAACGTGCTCGATGCCACCAACGCCTGGTCTCACCAGGTCGACGACGCCGCGCAGCTAGCGGGCGTCAACGCCGGCATCGTGGCCCGGGCCGAGCGCCGGGCGCGCGAGGCGGGCGTGGAGGGCTGGCTCTTCGGTCTCGATCAGCCGACCTACGTCGCGGTGGTCACGGACGCGGAATCCGCGGAGCTGCGCCGCGTGTTCTACGAGGCCTGGAGCACGCGCGCCTCCGAGCAGGGACCGGGCGCGGGACGTTTCGACAACACGCCGGTCATGGAAGGCATATTGCGCCTGCGCCACGAGGCCGCGCGGCTGCTCGATTATCCTTCCTACGCGGAGTATGCCCTCGCCGACCGCATGGCCAGCACCGTGCCCGAGGTCACCTCCTTCCTGATGCAGCTCGCCGGTGCCGCGCGCGGGCATGCGAGCGCCGAGCTGGCTGAACTGGAAGCCTACGCCGGGCGCGCGCTCGAGGCCTGGGACCTGAGCTATTACTCCGAACGGCTGCAGCAGAGCCGCTTCCAGGTTTCGCAGGAGGAACTGCGCGATTACCTGCCCCTGCCGCGGGTGCTGGCCACGCTGTTCGAGGTGGCCGAGCGGCTCTACGGCGTGAAGCTGCGCGAAGGCCAGGGGGTGGCGCTGTGGCACGCGGACGTGCGCTTTTTTGAAGTGCTGTCACCCGGCGGCACGCCGCTGGCGAGCTTCTACCTGGACGCCTACGCGCGCGCCAGCAAGCGCAGCGGCGCCTGGATGGACGACTGCGTGGGACGCAAGCAGCTCAACGGCGCACTGACGCTCCCGGTCGCCTTCCTGGTCTGCAATTCACTGCCGCCACAGGGCGAACGCCCGGCGCTGCTGACGCACGATGACGTGGTGACGCTGTTCCACGAATTCGGCCACGGCCTGCACCATATGCTCACGCGCATCGCCTATCCGAGCGTCGCCGGGATCAATGGCGTCGCCTGGGATGCGGTGGAGCTGCCGAGCCAGTTCATGGAAAATTACGCCTGGCTGCCCGAGGTGCTGGCGCGGATCGGTGCGCACGTGCAAAGCGGCGAGCCGCTCCCGGAGCCCAAGCAACGCCAGCTCATCGCCACCCGCAGTTTCCAGGCCGGGCTCCATACGCTCCGGCAGGTGGAGTTCGCGCTGTTCGATATGCGGCTGCACGCCGAGTACGACCCGGTACGCGGCGCGTGCGTCTACCCCTTGCTGGCCGAGGTGCGCGCGGCGGTCGCGGTCACGCGCGTGCCCGCTTGGAACCGCTACCCGCACAGCTTCACGCACATCTTCGCCGGCGGTTATGCCGCCGGCTACTACAGCTACAAGTGGGCCGAGGTGCTGGCGGCGGACGCGTTTGCCGCCTTCAAAGGACCCGGCGCCTTCGATCGCGCGACCGCGCAGCGCTTCCTCGACAGCATCCTCTCGCGCGGCGGAAGCCGCGACGCCCTCGATGCCTTCATTGAGTTCCGCGGCCGCAAGCCGGAAATCGGGCCGCTCCTGGAGCTGCACGGCATCGCCCCGGACGCGCCGTGCGCATCGCCACCTGGAATGTGAATTCGCTACGGGTGCGGCTGCCGCAGCTGCTCGAGTGGCTGGCCAGCAGCGCCCCGGAGGTGATCGCGCTGCAGGAGACGAAGCTCACGGACGACGCCTTTCCCACGGCCGAACTGCTCGCGGCCGGGTACCACAGTGTCTGCAGCGGCCAGAAGACCTACAACGGCGTGGCCATCCTGGCGCGCGACCCACCCACCGACGTGGTGCGCGACATGCCCGGGTACGATGACCCGCAGCGGCGCGTGCTGGCCGCCCGCGTCGGGGACCTGCGGGTGATCGACCTGTACGTGCCCAATGGGCAGAGCGTCGGCTCGGACAAGTTCCACTACAAGCTGGGCTGGCTGCGCGCGCTGCGCAAGTGGCTGCGGACCGAACTGGCCGCGCACGCGCAGCTCGTCGTACTCGGCGACTTCAACATCGCGCCCGAAGACCGCGACGTCCACGACCCGGCGGCCTGGGCCGGCTCGGTGCAGGTCAGCGCCGAGGAGCGCGAGGCGCTGCGGGACACCCTGGCGCTCGGCTTCATCGATGTATTCCGGCGCTTCGAGCAGCCGCCGCAGTCCTTCAGCTGGTGGGACTACCGGGCCGGGGCGTTTCGCCGCAACCACGGGCTGCGGATCGATCTGGTGCTGGCGTCCACGGCGCTGGCCGGGCGCTGCACGGCCTGCCAGATCGACCGGGAACCCCGCCGCGTGGAGCGCGCCTCCGACCACACGCCGGTCGTCGCGAGTTTTGACATATAGGTCCACGCGCCGGGCGCGGTGGCCGGCTTCCCGGGCTCGCCGTGCGGCCCCGGGTTGCCGGCAAACTGTGCGGCAGGTCGCTGGTACCGCATTGCAGCGTGGCCTAGACTGAGCGTTCGATGGCACACAGGGCAGATGAGCAAGCCCGCCGCGGCGGGTAGGCATCCTTGCATGGTCAACGTCCGGCGCAGCGATTTCGACATCACCAACACGGTGCGCGTGAGTTCGCCGCCGGCCGTACTGCAGGCGATCGAGCAGCTGTTTGCAGGCACCTGGCCGGCCGTGCCGACCGATGCCCTGCGCCGCGCGTTCACCCAGTTCGACGACATGTTTTCCGGACGTGCGCCGGGCTACGCGGGCGTCGACACCCTCTACCACGATCGCCAGCACACGCTCGACGTGACGCTGACCATGGCCCGCATCTGCGCGGGTTACGAACGTCAGGTCGAAGCCCTGTGGAGACTGGGCGGCGAGCGCGCGATTGCCGGGGTGATCATGGCGCTGTTCCACGACGTCGGCTACCTGCGCCGCAGCAGCGATACCGCCCAACGCAACGGCGCAGAATTCACCCGCACGCATGTCAGCCGCGGAGTCGAGTTCCTGCGTGACTACCTGCCCAAGCTCGGACTGGGGGGGTGGGTGGAGGTGGCGGCCCAGGTGCTGCATTTCACCGGCTACGAAAAGCCTTTCAGCGACCTGGTGCTGGACGATGCGCGCGATCTGCGCCTCGGGCATCTGCTCGGCACCGCGGACATGATCACGCAGATGGCGGATCGCTGTTACCTCGAGAAATGCCGCGATCGCCTGTATCCGGAGTTTGTGCTCGGCGGCATGGCCCTGCCGCTCGCCAATGCCAGTGCCGAGCAGGTCCGCTACGCCTCGGGCCTCGATCTGCTGCGCCAGACGCCGCAGTTCGCCGCCGAGACGCGCGCCAAGCGGCTCGACGGTGAATTCAACCGCGCTTACCGCTACCTGGAAATCCTCTTCGACGGCCGCAATCCCTACATGGAATCCATCGAGCAGAACCTGCAGTTTCTCGAGCAGGTGCTGCGCAGCGAGAGCTGGCGGCTGTTGCGCCGCAATCCGCCGTTGTACGCCGCGGACCCGAATGCCCTGGCCGAGGTGCGCGGCCAGATGCTGAGTCTATTCAAGCGGGCCTGGCTGCGCGACTGAGCGCGGCCGCCGCCAGCGCCGCGGGCGGTGCGCTCGCCACCGCAGTGACGTAACGTCCGAAGATGCGCGGCAGCTCCCGCTCCACCGTCGCCCAGCCCAGCAGAGCGCTGCCCGCCAGCGCCGCGCGCAGCAGATCCGGGTGCAGCGCTGCCTGCGCCACGGCGGCGAGCGGCGCATAACTCCAGTGCCAGGGTTCCGGCTGCACCCCACCGCGGTCGACGTCGTAGGGCAGGAAGAAGCCGAATTCGTGCGCGTGCCGCGCGAGCCACGCCGACAGCCGCGCGTAGCGTCCATCCGCGGCGTAGTGCTGCGCAAACAGTTCGACCGCGGCGCCGGTGGGGAGCGCGGTGCGATCGATCAGGTCGCAGTCGCTCCCCCAGTGGTGGCGGCTGGCACCGGGGAGCGCAGACCAGACCAGGATCGCCGCCACGCGCTCGGCCTCGCTCAGGGCTTCCGCGGCCAGCGGCCGGTCGGCCCGGTCGAGGAGCGGCCGGGCACCGCTGAATTTGCCGTTCCAGATGGCGAGCTGCCGCTCGAAATCGCGGAATCCGGACACGGGCACGAGATCGATGCCGGCGCTCGCGGCGGCGGCACGCATCGCCTGCAGGGCCGTGGCGGCCAGGGGGTGCAGCGGGCAGCCCAATTCGGCCAGCTCGCGCACGTGCGTGCGGGCGCGGCCGGTCAGTTCCAGGCCCGACAGCGTCACCGAAACGGGCGTGGCATTGGCGATCGGCGCGTCCATCGGGCATGATTCTATGCTGCCTCGAAGCCGAGGGTATTGCCGGGATCTGAAGCAGATGCCACACCATTCCAGACTGCAGGCGACCACCCGCAATGCCGCGGCGCTGGCGCTGGCGCTCGCCCTGTGCGTGTGGGCGGTCGACCTGATTTTCCGGCCGGCGCTGCCCGCGGCGCTGATCGTCGTGGCCGCGCTGCTGACCGTGGCGGGCATGGCGCTGCTGGCCTTCTGGTCCTGGAGCTCGCGCCAGCGCATGCAGGAAGGCGTCGAGCAACTGATCGGGGCCGCCGAGCGCCTCAGCCGGAGCGAATTCTCGCAGCCCGTGGCGAGCAGCCTCTCCGGCCACCTGGGGCTGCTGCAGCGCGCCTTCGAGCGCATGCGCATCGCGCTGCACGACACCACCTACAGCCGCGACTACCTGCACAGCGTGCTCAACAGCATGAGCGACAGCGTGTTCGTGGCCGCGCCGGACGGTGCGATCCGCATCGTCAACGATGCCGCGCAGCGGCTGACCGGCTACAGCGCCGAGGAGCTGTCAGGCATGAGCATCGCCTCGCTCCTCGCCACGACGGCGGAGGAAGGGGTCGATCCGCTGGTGGCGGCGCGCGAAAATGGCGAGAGCGTGCTGCGCACGCGCTCCGGCCAGACGATTCCGGTCTCGTTCGTGGTGTCCACCGTGGCGACGGCGGCGGAGGAGTTCGCCGGCGATATATTCGTGGCGCGCGACATCACCGAACGCAAGCGCGCCGAGCGGCGCATCCGCTACCTGGCGCGCTACGACGCCCTCACCAAGATTCCCAACCGCATGCAGTTCCAGCACCTGCTGCAGCAGGCCATCGCGCGCGCGCGGCGCCTCGGGCAGGGGGTGGCGCTGCTGTACATCGACATGGACCGATTCAAGGAAGTGAACGACACCTTCGGCCACGCCTCGGGCGATCGGGTGCTCGAGCTGCTCACGGAACGCCTGACGCGCGCGCTCAGCAGCGAGACCGTACTGGGCCGGCTCGCCGGCGACGAATTTGCGCTGTTCGTGGACGGGCTGAGCACCGAGGGCGATGAGGCCGGCGAGCAGGTGGCGCAGCTGGCGCGCACGGTGCTGGACACCGTCGGCGCCTCCTTCCATGTCAGCCAGCAGGAAGTGATCCTGACCGTGAGCATCGGCGTGGCCTTCTGTCCGCGCGATGCCGACAATGTGATCGACCTGATCCGCGATGCCGACGCGGCCATGTATTACTCCAAGCAGAACGGCGGCAATACCTTCGCCTTCTACTCCCCGGAGATGAACGCGGCCGCGGTCGAGCGGCTGATGCTCAAGAGCAAGCTGCGGCGCGCCGTGGAGCGCGACGAGTTCGTGCTGCACTACCAGCCCAAGGTCGATCTGCACGACGGCCGGATCGTCGGCGCCGAGGCGCTGCTGCGCTGGCGCCTGCCCGGCCATGGCGACATCCCGCCGGCCCAGTTCATCCCCATCGCCGAGGAGAACGACCTGATCAGCGCCATCGGCGGCTGGGTGCTGGAACGCGTGTGCATCGATCTGAAGCTGCTGCGCCGCGCAGTCACCAATCCGGGCCGCATTGCGCTGAACCTCTCGCTCAAGCAACTGCGGCACGCGGGGTTCATCCTCAACTGCCGCTCCCTGTTCGAGCGCCATAACGTGCCACCGCAGAGCCTCGAGCTCGAGATCACCGAGACCACGCTGATGGCCGATCCGCGCCGCACCGTACAGATGCTGGATCAGCTCGCCGCCATCGGGCTGCATTTGTCCATCGATGATTTCGGCACCGGCTATTCCTCGCTCTCGGCGCTGCAGCAGTTCCCGATCGGCACGCTGAAGATCGACCAGTCCTTCGTGCGCGATGTCGCCGACGATCCGGCCGACGCCACTCTGGTGCGGACCATCATCGACATGGGGCACGGCCTGGGGCTGCAGGTCGTGGCCGAAGGCGTGGAGCTCGCCCGCCAGGTGCCCTTCCTGCGCAAGTGGGGCTGCGATCTGGCGCAGGGGCGGCTCTTCGGCGAGGCGGGCAGCATCCTGGAGCTGCTGGCGCAGCTGCAGGCGCAGCAGGCCGGCACGCCCGCCTTCGCCTCGATCATCGCCACGGCCTCCGAGTCGGCGCTGATCGCCTGACGGGGCCCCAGGACGGGGCCCTAGGACGGGCCCAGATTTCCGGCGGCAAACCCCCAGTCGATCAGCTTGCCGAGCAGCGCGGTCACGTAGTCCGCGCGGCGATTCTGGTAGTCCAGATAGTAGGCGTGTTCCCACACGTCGATGGTCAGGAGCGGTCGCTGGCCGCTGTGGAACGGTGAATCGGCATTGCCCGTCTTGGTGACCGCGAGCTTGTCGCCCGCCTGCACGAGCCAGGCCCAACCGCTGCCGAACTGCGAGGTGGCCGCAGTCAGCAATTCCTTGCGACAGGCGTCGACGCTGCCGAAGGCGGCCTCGATTTTCTGCTTCAGTGCGGTGGGCGGTTCCCCGCCGCCCTGGGGCTTCAGGCTCCGCCAGTAAAAACTGTGATTCCAGTGCTGCGCCGCATTGTTGTAGATGGCGGTGTGGTCGGCATCGCCGTAGGTCGCGGCGATGACCGCCTCGAGCGGCATCTGGGCATAGGGTGTGCCGGCCACGGCCCGGTTGAGATTGTCGACGTAAGCCTGGTGATGCTTGCCGTGGTGGAAACCCAGCGTATTGCCGGAGATCACCGGGTCCAGTGCATTGTCCGCGTACGGCAGGGCGGGCAGGCTGAACGGTCCGCTGGGCGCCTTGGGCGCCGGCATGGCAGCGGGCGCGCCCGTGGCGGCGGCCGGCGGCTCGGCGGCGCGTGCCAGAACGGTGCTGCCGAGCGCCGCGGCGCCGGCCGTGGCCAGCAACAGGTCGCGACGGCTGAGGCGGGCGGGGATCGCGTGACGCTCATCGGTATTCATGGGCGGGTCCTCGCATTGTAGGGTCCGCCGATGCTACCCGCCGGGCCCCGCGGGAGCAAAAGGCGCGTACTGGCGGGGCGGTTTGTTCAGGTCATTGAGATAGTCGCGGCGCGCCCCGGGTGCCAGGCCCGCCCAGTCGATCTTCTGCAGCCAGGTGGCGCGCAGTTCGCTGTCGCGCACCGTCACGGTGCGTCCCCGGAGCCGGCCGGGCTGCGCCGCCAGACAGCTGGTGCGGCCGCTGCGCAGCAGTTCCTGCACCGCGCGGGCAATCGTCGCGCTGCGCGGCAGGGCGCTGTGCTCGCAACGCACGTAGTAATTGCTGCCGCCGGCCAGCTGCGCCGACTCCAGCGGCACGGTCCCATCGCCGGCGTTGCTGATCTGGTAGTGAAACTCGTCGCCGGCCAGCCGCAGTCCGGTCACGGTGCGCTGCTGCGTGCCGGCGATGGCGATGCAGCGTTCGTCGCAGGCGGGCAGGGCGGTGGCGAAAGCGCGCCCCTGCTGCAGCAGCTGCGAATCCGGCCGCGGACCGGCCGCGGGCCAGCTGCCGGGGTCGAACAGCGCCGCGTGCTGCGCCGTGGCGTGGCCCGGCACCATCTGGTGGATGCTGGCGAAGGTCTTGAACACATCGCTGGACAGGGCCTCCGCGTCGTGCAGCTGATCGAGCGCGGCGAGGCGCCGCACCACCGGATAGGTGCCTCGCAGGGCCTGCACCGCCCCATAGGAACCGCCGTGCGGCGTGCCGAGCGTGATCAGGCGGCGCAGGCGGCCGCGCTCGGCCGCGCCGAGCGCGCTGCGCGCGATCAGGCCGCCCATGCTGTGGGCGACGATCAGGAGCGAGTCGGCCGGATCGGCGCGCAGCCGCGCGAGAAAAGCGGCACTGAGATCGGTCAGGTTCAGGCGCCAGTCGTAGTCATGCATGACCACGGCAAATCCGGCGGCCCGCAGCCGCAGCTGCAGGGCGAGGTAACTGAAGGGCAGGGCGCCGAGCGGCACGAGGCCGGCTGCCTGCGGAAGCCGCAGCCGGTACAGACCGCCTTCGATGACGTCCTGCGGGTCGAGCCAGATCAGGTCGGCCGGTTGGGTGCCGGCGGGAAGTGCACCCAGCTGGGTACCCATGATGCCGGGCAGCAGGTACAGCGTCGGCGCGTGCCGGCGCGCCGTGCGCGCCGCGATGCGTGCCAGGTTCGTCAGCAGCGCGTAGTCGGCGGCGCCAAACATCGCGCTGAGTTCGCGGCGCGCGGCGCCGGTGGCCAGCAGGCCGCACAGCTCTTCGTTGCTGTGCCACAGCCGGTCGTAGATCGAGGGGCCGCCGCTCGCGGCGCTCATGCGCGTCGCCCCATGCCGCTGTGCCGGATGAGCAGCTCGCAGAAGGCGCTGATCGCCGGCGCGCGCGCCGTGCTTTGTCGCCACACCGCGCCGATCTGCCGTGTCGGCACCGGCTTGACCAGCGGCAGCAGCCGCAGGCCCGCCGCCGCGCCGTAGGCGCCGCGGCAGGCGAGCGCAGGCAGCAGCGTGACGCCGGCGCCGGCGGCGACCATCTGGCGCAGGGTCTCCAGGCTGGTCGCGCGGAAATCCGCCCGCTCGTGCGCGCGCGAGCGCGCGCAGACCGCGAGGGCCTGCTCGCGCAGGCAGTGGCCGTCCTCGAGCAGCAGCAGTGCCTCATCGCCCAGCTCGCCGATCTGCACCTGGCGGCGCGCGGCCAGGCGGTGGCTCTCGGGCACCGCGAGCACAAAGGGCTCGGCGTACAGTGCGCGGGACTCGAGGCCATCGAGATCGACGGGCAGCGCCAGGATCCCCAGATCGATCTCCCCGGCGCGCAGCTGCTCGAGCAGCGGCCCGGTCTGGTACTCGTAGAGCATGAGGTTGAGGCGTGGCAGGGACTTGCGCATCTGCACCATGAGCTGCGGCAGCAGGTAGGGTCCGACAGTGGGGAGCGTGGCCACGCGCAGGCGCCCGGCCAGCGGGTCGCGCCAGCCCTGCGCGAGCCGCACGATTTCATCGCTGGTGGCGATGATCTGCTGGGCGCGCGCGGCGATGGCGCTGCCCGCCTCGGTCAGCGTGACGTGCCGCGGCTGGCGCTCGATGAGCTGCACGCCCAGGTAAGCCTCGAGCTTGCGCAGCTGCGCCGACAGCGTGGGCTGACTGACGAAGCAGGCGGTGGCGGCCCGGCCGAAATGGCGGGTCGAGGCCAGTGCGCTCAGGTAGCGCAGGTCCTTGAGTTTGAGATCAGCCATCTTCATCCATATACGCCATCTATCTTTATTATAAAGACAATCGATTGGAGTAATGCAAGCCCGGCCGGCACAGTGGCGCCCATCGATCAGCGTCTCAGCCAATTCGGAGGAGTGGAACCCATGCTGGGCATTGGACAGAAATTTCCGCAGTACTCGCTCACCGGGGTCGTCTCGGCCGATCCGGCCCGAGCCTTCGAGATTTTCGACAGCGCGCGTCTGGCTGGCAAGTGGCAGGTGGTGTTCTTCTGGCCGAAGGATTTTACTTTTGTCTGCCCGACCGAGATCGCCGCCTTCGGCCGCCTGAGCGGCGAGTTTGCCGATCGCGACGCGCAGCTGCTCGGCGCCAGCATCGACAGCGAGTACGTGCACCTGGCCTGGCGCCAGGCCAGGGAGGAGCTGCGCGAGCTGGCCTTCCCGATGCTGGCCGACGTCAAGCGCGAGCTCAGCACGGCGCTGGGCATCCTGGACCCGGAGGCCGGCGTTGCGCAGCGCGCCACCTACATCGTGGATCCGCAGGGACTGATCCGCTTTGCCTACGCGACTGACCTGAACGTCGGGCGCAATCCCGGGGAAGTGCTGCGGGTGCTCGATGCACTGCAGACCGACGAGCTGTGCCCCTGCAACTGGCAGCCGGGCGATGCCACGCTGCAGGCTGCCTGAGCGGCGCCCGGGCGAGGCTGGAGCGATGACATGAACCTGGAAGACCTCCGCGCGACGATCCCGGAGTACGCACGTGACCTGCGCCTGAACCTCGGCAGCGTGCTCACCGTGGCGGGGGCTCCGGGCCTGAGCGAGGCGCAGATCTGGCTGATCGGCCTGGCCGCTGCGCTCGCAGCGCGCAACGTGCGCTTCGCCCGCCAGATCGGGGAGCTGGCCGCCGGATCGCTGCAACCCGCGCAGCTGCAGGCGGCGCACGCGGCCGCCGCCATCATGGGCATGAACAACGTCTACTACCGCTTCCTGCACCTGGTCGGGGACGGCGAATACCAGCGCCTGCCGGCACGCCTGCGCATGAACGTGATCGCCAGCCCGGGCATCGACAAGGTGGACTTCGAACTCGCCTCGCTCGCCGTCTCCACGATCAACGCCTGCGGCCTGTGCATCAGCGCGCACGAGCAGGCACTCCGCCAGCAGGGCGTGACGCGCGAGCAGATCCACAGTACGGTGCGCATTGCCGCGACGATTCACGCCGTCGCCGGGGTGCTCGAGCACCAGCAGGCCGCCTAGGCCCTCCGGCAGGAGCGCGGATTCGCGCCTCGGCCACGCCTTGGCTACGATGGGCGCGGCGACTGCGGAGAATGCGTGCAGATACTGCTGGTCGAAGACGACGTCGAGGCCGCCGGCCATGTGGGCAACGGTCTGCGCGAGGCCGGCTACAGCGTGCAGCACTGTGCCGACGGCCAGGCCGGTCTAGACGCCGCGCGCGCCGTGCGCTTTGACCTGCTGATCGTCGATCGCATGCTGCCGCACGTCGACGGGCTGACGATCGTGGGGACGCTGCGGCTGGAAAACGTGCCGACACCCGTGCTGCTGCTGAGTGCCTTGGGCACCATCGATGATCGGGTTGAGGGCCTGCGCGCGGGCGGCGATGACTACCTGGTCAAACCCTTTGCCTTTGCCGAGTTGCTGGCGCGGGTCGAGGCCTTGCTGCGGCGCGCCGCGGGCGACAGCCAGCACGTGGGCGTGCTGCGCGTCGCCGACCTCGAGATCAACGTGATGGCGCGACGCGTCCTGCGCGCCGGACGCACCATCGATCTGACCGCCAGGGAATTCCAGCTGCTCGAGTTCCTGGTGCGCCGCGCCGGCCAGGTCGTCACGCGCACCATGCTGCTCGAGTCGGTGTGGAACCTGCACTTCGATCCGCAGACCAATCTCATCGACGTGCATATCAGCCGCCTGCGCCAGGCGATTGACCGCGAGTTCAATCCGCCGCTGCTGCACACCATCCGCGGCGTGGGCTACAGCATCCGTGATCCGGGGCAGGGCGCCTGACAATGCCGCGCTTCCTGTCTTCCTCCGCGCGGCTGGCGCTGTGGTACCTGGGCGGCGCGGCCCTGGGCGTCAGCGCCCTGCTGTGGAGCACCTACCTGCTCACGCAACGCGCGATGGAGCGCCAGGTCGACCTGGTGGTCGAGACGGAGATCGAATCGCTCCGCGAGGATTACCGGGGCGGGGGGATCGGGCGCCTGGTCGAGGTGCTCGACCAGCGCGACGACGACTGGGGACGCCTGGGCGCGGCCTATCTGCTGGTCGACCGGGAGGGGAACCAGCTGGGCGGCAATCTCTCCTCCTGGCCGAAGCGCTTTTCCACGGAGGGCGACTGGCTGGAGTTTGACATCAGTGCCAGCGAACGCGGGCGCGCCATCGATCACCCGGTGCGTGCGAAGGTCGTGACACTCGACGGCAACCGCCTGCTGGTGGGGACCGATGTCTCGGAGCGGCGCCGCTTCGCCGAGCGATTGCGCACCACCACCTACTGGGGCATGGGGCTGACCGTCGCCTTCATGGCCTTCACCGGGCTGTGGTTCAGCCGCCGCGTCGCGGCGCGCGTGCGCGCGGTGGCGCAGGCCTGCCAGAGCATCATCTCGGGCGACCTGACCCGCCGCCTGCCGCTCGAGCACAACGCGGACGAGTTCGACCAGCTGGCCGGCGCGGTGAACGGCATGCTCGATCGCATCGAGCAGCAGACGGCGATCGTGCACGTCACCTTCAACAGCGCCGCGCATGATCTGCGCGGCCCGCTGTTTCGGATGCGTGCCCGGCTGGAGGCGGCCTTGACCGGTGCGGCCGCAGACGGCGCGGGCGAGGTCAGCGCCAGCGAAGCGATACGCGCCACCATCGATGACCTGGAGCGCGTGCAGCGCACGCTGGCCACGCTGCTGCAGATCGCGCAGGCCGAGGCCGGCGGCAACGATACGAGCCGCGAGCGCGTGGACCTGGCGCAGATGGCGCGCGAGCTGGGCGAGCTGTACGAACCGGCCGCGCGGGAGCGGGGGCTGACGCTGAAGGTCAGCGCCGGCTCGCCGGCGCTGCTGAGCGCCCACCAGCAGCTGCTGGCGCAGCTGGTGACCAACCTGCTGGAAAACGCCCTCAAATACGTGCCCTCGGGAGGAACCGTCCGCCTGCAGGTCGCGGCGGATCAGGGCCTGATCCAGCTCATCGTCAGCGACGATGGGCCGGGCATACCCTCGGCCGTGCACGCGGCGGTGCTGTTGCCCTTTCGCCGCCAGGTGCGCGATGCCGCGACGCCGGGGAGCGGCCTGGGCCTAAGCCTGGTCGCCGCGGTCGTGCGCCTGCATCACGGCCGGCTCGAGCTGCTCGATGCAGCCCCGGGTCTCACCGTGCGCTGCAGCTTTTCGGCCCTGGGTCCCGCGCCGGACACCAGCCGTGCGTGAGGCGCGGGAATCCGCGGCCGCGCGCCGGCGGTGCGGCGTGGCAGCTCTGGTCTTCGGCCTGCTGGCCGTGGCGGCCGCCGGCGCGGCCACCGCCTGGCAGGTCCGCGACGACGAGGGGCGTAGCCTGTCGCTGCCCGGTCCACCGCAGCGCGTGGTGAGCCTCTCGCCCGGTGCGACGGCCATGCTGTTCGCGGCCGGGGGCGGCGCGCGCGTCGTGGGTACGCCGGATTTCTCGGTGGAACCGGACGGGGCGCGCACGATCGTGCGCATCGGGGACAGCCACGGTTTCGATCTCGAGCGCATCCTGGGGCTGCATCCGGATCTCATCGTCGCGTGGACGGGGGGTTTTTCCGAAGCGCAGCTGCTGCCCTTCGAACGTGCGGGACTGGTGGTGTACCGCCACCGCGTCACGCGCCTCGCCGACCTGCCCGCGTCGATCGAGCGCCTGGGCGCGCTGCTCGACACCGGCGCCGTGGCGCAGCCGGCCGCCGCTGAGCTGCGCCGACGCATCGAGGCGCTCAGGGCGCGCTATCATCGCGCGCGCGCGCCGCGCATCCTGGTGCAGGTGTGGGACCGGCCGGTCTACACGATCGGTGGCGCACAGCTCATCGACGATGCCGTCTCCCTCTGCGGCTACGACAACATCTACCGCGAACTGCATGACGCCGCGCCGGCCGTCTCCCTCGAATCGATCGCAGCGCGCGATCCGGAAGTGATCCTGGCGGTGGCCGCGGACGCCCCAGCCGCCAGGGACTGGATCGAGCACTGGCGCGCCTTCCCCTCCATGAGTGCGGTGCGGAGCGGCCGGCTGCTGAGCTTCGTCGATGCGCGCCTGAGCCGCCTCGGCCCGGAGGTGGTGGACGCGACCGAGGCGCTGTGCGCACGCCTCGCCTCGGCCTCGCCCTAGGCCCAGCGTCGCGACACACTCGCTTGACCTTTCCGGCGGCCAATCGCCATACTCCCCGCATGCGCAAGACAGCCCAGTCCGCCGCGATTCGCTGGTGGTGGCCCTGCTCCTGAATCCGGAGTGGGCTTGCGGCTGTATTCGACCAAGTTTTCAAGTTTTACCGAACACGCGACCCATCTCCGGCCTACGCCGGGATGGGTCTTTTTTTGGACGCAAGATATTGAATGAAGCCACCTTTCGACATAGCCGGTGACCTCGATACACCGGTCTCGGCGTACGCAAAGCTGGCCGCGTTCCAGCCGCGCTTCCTGCTCGAGAGCGTGGAGGGGGGCGAGCGGCTGGGCCGCTATTCCTTCATCGGCTTCGGCGCGGCCCTCGAGGTGCGGCTCGACGAGCGCAGCTTCACGATCGGGACCCGCTCACTGCCCGTGCCGCGCGATGCGCCCGAGCTGCTCGCAGGCCTGCGCCAGGCCCTGGCCGCCGCGCCGCGACCCCTGCCGGAGCTGGGCACCGTGCCGCTCGCCGGCGGTCTGGTCGGCTACACCTCCTACGACGTGGTGCGTTATTTCGAGCGGCTGCCCCAGCAGGCCGCGCGCCTGCCGAACACGCCACCCCTCCTGCACTACGTGGCGCCGCAATCTCTCCTGGTGTTCGATCATCTCACCCGCGCCATCGCCCTGCTCCACGCCGGCAGCGAGAGCGAGCGTACTTCCTTGCGCCGCGAGCTCATCCGCGCGCTGCGCGGGCCGATGCCCGCCAAGCCCGCGCGGGCCGGCACTCATGCGCCGCCCACGGCCGCGCTGGGCCGCGACGCCTACCTCGCCGGTGTGCGGCGCGCGCAGGAATACATCGCCGCGGGCGACGTCTATCAGCTGGTGCTGTCGTCGCGTTTCTCCGGGCGGCACGATCTCGACCCGTTCCAGACGTACCGGGCGCTGCGGCTCCTGAACCCCTCGCCGTACATGTTCTACTGCCATCTCGATGAGCTGGACGTGGTCGGGAGCTCGCCCGAAGCCCTGGTCAGGCTGGGCGCCGGACGGGCCGAGTTGCGCCCGATTGCGGGCACGCGGCCGCGATCCGCGGATCCCGTACTCGACGCAGCGCAGGAAGCCGGACTGCTCGCCGACCCCAAGGAGAATGCCGAGCACGTCATGCTGGTCGACCTGGCGCGCAATGACCTCGGACGCGTGGCGCAGGCGGGCAGCGTGCAGGTCGATCCGTTTCGCGCCATCGAGCGCTACAGTCACGTGATGCACATCGTCAGCGGCGTGCACGGCCGGCTGGCGCCGGGCCGCGACGCCTTCGATCTGTTCGCCGCCGCCTTTCCCGCGGGGACGCTGGTGGGCGCGCCCAAGGTGCGGGCGATGCAAATCATCGAGGAGCTCGAACCGGTGCGGCGCGGATTGTACGGCGGCACGGTCGGCTACTTCGGCGCGCGCGGCGACATGGACCAGGCGATCACGATCCGGAGTCTGGTATTCCAGGGCGATGAGTACAGTTACCAGGCGGGCGCCGGGATCGTTGCCGACAGCCGGCCGGAAGCCGAACATGACGAGGTGCTCGCCAAGAGCGCAGCGGCCGTTCAGGCGCTGCGGGTCGCCGAGGAGGGGCTGTGAAGACCCGCCTGCTGCTCATCGACAACTACGACTCCTTTACCTACAACCTGGTGCAGGGCTTTCTCGTGCTGGGTGCGGAGGTGCTCGTGCACCGGAACGATGCGCTCGAAGTGGCGGCGGCCGAAGCGCTGGCGCCCACGCACCTGTGCATCTCGCCGGGTCCGGGAACTCCGCAGCAGGCCGGGGTGTCCATCGCGATGATCCGCGCTTTTGCGGGCCGCATTCCCGTCCTGGGGGTCTGCCTGGGCCACCAGGCGATCGCCGAAGCCTTCGGCGGCGTGGTGGTGCGCGCGCCGCGCCTGATGCACGGCAAGACCTCAGCCATCATGCACGACGGACGCGGCGTGTACGCCGGCGTCGCCAGCCCCTGCGAGGTCGGGCGTTATCATTCGCTGATTGCGGCAGCCGCGTCCCTGCCCGCGGAACTCGAGGTCACGGCGCGCACCGCGGAGGAGGAGATCATGGGTCTGCGGCACGCAACGCTCAACGTCGAGGGTGTACAGTTTCATCCGGAAAGCGTGCTCACGCCGCAGGGACCGGCGATGATGGCTAACTTCCTGGCTTCGACCCGGCGTTGAGGGGCTCAGGCGTGGCGAACGGCACCAACACCACACTCGATCGACTGCTGGACGGCCAGAACCTCACCGAGCGCGAATCCGGCGAGCTGCTGGTTACGCTGACCGCGCCGGAACTGTCCCCGGCCCTGGCCGGCGCGCTGCTCGCAGCGCTCCGGGCCAAGGGGGTGACCGCGGCGGAACTGCGCGGACTCGCCGGCGGGATGCGTGCGCTGGCGCGCCGGCCGCGATTGCCGGCGCCGCTCCGCGCCATCGACATCGTCGGGACCGGGGGCGACAGGTCCGGGAGCCTGAACCTGTCCACGGGGGCGGCGCTGCTCACGGCGAGCTGCGGGGTCAGCGTCGTCAAGCACGGCAATCGCGCCATCTCCAGCCGCGCCGGCAGTGCCGACGTGCTGGAAGCCCTGGGCCTGAAGCTCCCGCTGGATGAAGTGCGCGCCGGGGAATGCCTGGCCGCCACCGGCTTCACCTATCTGTACGCGCCGCATTACCATCCGGCGATGAAGAGCCTCGCGCCGGTGCGCGCAGCCATGGGCGTGCGCACGGTCTTCAACATCCTGGGGCCGCTGACGAATCCGGCGGAACCGCCCTTCCATCTGATCGGTGCCTACGATCTACCGACCGCCGAGCTGATCGCGCAGGCACTCGCCGGCATGGAGGTCGAGCGGGCGCTGGTCATACACGGAGCCGAAGGCTGGGATGAACCGACGCCCTGCGGGCCGTTCACCGTGTTCGATGTGCGCGGCGGCGCCGTCAGCCGCGAGCAGCGCTCGCCCGGCGATTACGGACTGGCCGCCTGCGGCGTCGCCGATCTCGCCGGCGGCGATGCCGCTCACAACGCCCGCTCCCTGCGGCAGGCGCTCTCGGGCGGGGAGCGCGGTCCGCAACGCGACGCGCTGTTGCTGGGCGCGGCGCTGGCGCTCGAGGTGACCGGCGTCGAGCCCGCACCGCGGCTGGCCGTGGCGCGGGCCAGCGCCGCGATCGATTCCGGGGCGGCCGCCGCCCTGCTCTCCAAGCTGGCGCAGTTTGGCGCCGCGGGGCGGGGCTGAGCAGGCGCCATGGCAGCAGCAAGCAACGGCAACGATTTCCTGCCCGCCATGGCCGTAGCCAGCCGCGCCCGGGTGGAAGTCGCGCGCGCCGCACTGGATGAGACCGAACTGCGGGCGCGCGCCCTGGCCAGCGCGGTGCCGCCGCAGCTGCCCCTGTCCGCGCGGCGCTTCGATCTGATCGCGGAGGTCAAATTCCGCTCGCCCACGAGCGGGCAGCTGCGCGAAGGCAGCGAGAGCAGCGTGCTGGCGCGCGTCGCCGGTTACGCCGAGGCGGGTGCCGCTGCGGTATCCGTGCTGACCGAACCGAGCCGCTTCGACGGCTCGATGCGCCACCTGGAACTCGCAGTACGCGCACTGGCCGGCCGCATTCCGGCGATGCGCAAGGACTTTCTCGTCGACCCCTACCAGATCCTCGAAACGCGGCTGGCGGGCGCCGGCGGCGTGCTGCTGATCCTGCGCATGCTCGGGGAGGCGCAGATCGCGGCGCTGCTCGAGTGCGCCCTGGAGCTGAAATTGTTCGTGCTGCTGGAGGCCTTCGACGAAGCGGATATCGCGCGGGCGACCGTGCTCGTGAATCAATACCGCACGGCCGGGCAATTGCTGGTGGGCCTGAACTGCCGCGATCTGCACACGCTCAAGGTGGTGCCCGGCCGCCTCGAGCAGCTGGCGCGCACGCTCCCCGACAGCGTGCCGCGCGTGGCCGAGAGCGGTGTCGCCACGGCGGCGGATGCCGGCCGCATCGCCGTCGCCGGATACGAGCTGGCGCTGGTCGGCACGGCGCTGATGGAGGCCCTGGAGCCCCTGCAGCTGGTGCGGGCCATGCTGAGCGCGGGGCGCAATGAGCGTGCGCGGCGCTCATGAGCGGGTGGATCAAGATCTGCGGGCTGAGCAGTGCCGAGGCGGTGAGCGCCGCGCTGGAGGCCGGTGTCGACGCGATCGGCTTCGTGTTTGCGCCCTCGCCGCGCCGGGTGTCGGCGGAGCGGGCGGCGGAGTTGTCGCTGGCGGTACGCCAGCGCCTGACCTGCGTGGCGGTCACGCAGCATCCGGGCCAGCAGGAGGTCGATGCGATCGTGCAGGAATTTCGTCCCGATCTGTTGCAGTCCGACCTCGATGATTTTTCACGGCTCCGTCTGCCGCGGCGCCTGGCGCGCCTGCCGGTGGTCCGCTCCACGGATGCGGCCCTGCCGAGCTACCCGGTGCGGATGCTCTTCGAGGGCACGCGCAGCGGGAGCGGTGAGACGAGCGATTGGTCGCAGGCCGCGGCGCTGGCGCGGCAGACACGGCTGATACTGGCCGGCGGATTGCATGCGGGCAACGTCGCGGCGGCGATTCTCGCCGTGCGCCCCTTCGGGGTCGATACCTCGAGCGGCGTGGAGACGCGCCCGGGCCTGAAGAGCGCGGAGAAAATCGCCGCCTTCGTGAAGGCCGCGCGCGCGGCCTTCAGCGAGATCGAAGCATGAAAGCAGACATCGACCCCGCCGGGCGCGAGCGCGCGCTGGCGCAGCTCATCGCCGGGGACTTTCCCGACCCGCGCGGGCGCTACGGACCCTACGGCGGGCGCTACGTGCCCGAGACGCTGGTGCCGGCCCATGAGCGGCTCGAGGCCGGTGTGCGCCGCTGGCTGGGCGATGCGGAATTCCAGGCGGAGTTGCAGCGCGAGCTGCACAGCTGGGTGGGACGGCCGACGGCCCTGACACACGCGCCGCGGCTCTCGCGCCGCTGGGGCGCCGACATCTGGCTCAAGCGCGAGGATCTGGCGCACACCGGTGCGCACAAGATCAACAACGCGCTCGGACAGGCGCTGCTGGCGCGGCGGCTGGGCGCGAAACGCGTCGTGGCCGAGACCGGCGCCGGCCAGCACGGCGTGGCGAGCGCGGCGGCCTGTGCGCGCGTCGGATTGCCCTGCACGGTGTACATGGGCGCCGTGGACATGGAGCGCCAGGCGCCGAACGTCGGGCGCATGCGGCTGCTGGGCGCCACGGTGATCAGCGTCACGAGCGGCGATCGCACGTTGCGCGCCGCCATCGACGAGGCCATGCGCGACTGGGTCACCGATCCGACCGGCACCTATTACCTGCTCGGCTCGGCGGTCGGCGCGCACCCCTACCCCTACCTGGTGCGCGAGCTGCAGAGCGTCATCGGGCGCGAGGCGCGCGCGCAGCTGCAGGCGCAGGCCGGCGGACTCCCGGACGTGGTCATCGCCTGCGTGGGCGGCGGCTCGAATGCGATCGGCATCATGCATCCGTTCATCGCCGATCGCGGCGTCGCCCTGCTCGGCATCGAAGCGGGCGGACGCGGTGCGGGCCTGGGCGAGAATGCCGCCCCCCTCAGCCACGGCCGTCCGGGGGTGCTGCACGGCAGTTATTCGATGCTGCTGCAGGATGCGGACGGGCAGATCCAGGAGACCCATTCGGTCTCGGCGGGCCTCGACTATCCGGGGGTGGGCCCGGAGCACGCCCTGCTGCTCGCCTGCGGCCGCGTGCAGTATGAGACCGCCAGCGATGCGGAGGCGCTCGCCGCGGTGCGCGAATGCTGCGAAGGCGAGGGCATACTGCCGGCGCTGGAGAGCGCGCATGCCCTGGCCGGTGCGCGGCGCTGGGCGAGCGCGCACGCAGGCCAGCGCGTGCTGCTGGGGCTGTCCGGCCGCGGTGACAAGGACATGCTCACGCTCACGCAGACGCTGCTGGCGGCGCCGGCGGCCGGAGCCGGCTGATGCTGCCGCGCGAACGCCTGGCCGCGGCCATTCGCGCCGCGGCCGCGCCGGGCGAGCCCGCGCTCGTCGCCTTTCTCACCGCCGGCTTTCCGCGGCGCGCCCAGTTCGGCGAGCATCTTGCCGACGTCGCCGCGGGCGCCGACGTGGTGGAGATCGGCGTACCCTTCACCGATCCGATGGCCGACGGCATGACCATCCAGCGCTCCAGTCATGCGGCGCTGAGCCAGGGCGTCACCCTCCCGTGGATCTTCGAGCAGCTGGGCTCGATGCGGCGGCCGGACCGTCCGCTGCTGCTCATGAGTTACCTCAACCCCCTGCTCAGTTTCGGTTTTGAGCGTCTCGCCGCGGCCTGCATGGACGCTGGTGTATGCGGACTGATCGTGCCGGACCTGCCGCTCGACGAAAGCGGCGCGCTGCGCGCCGCGCTCGATCCGCACGGGCTGGCGCTGGTGCAGATGGTCACCCCCGTCACCCCGGCCGCGCGCCTGGCGAAGCTGTGCGCAGCCAGCCAGGGCTTCGTCTACGCCGTGACCATGACGGGCACGACCGGCAAGTCGGTCGAAGTGCCCGCCGACATGCTCGACTATCTCGGGCGCGTGCGGGCGCTGGCGCAGGTGCCGGTCTGCGCGGGCTTCGGCATCCGCTCGCGCGAGCAGGTCGCGCGGCTGCGCGGCTCGGTCGACGGGGTCATCATCGGATCGGCGCTGGTCGAGGTGCTCGAGCGGGGCGAATCAGCCCGGCGGTGGCTGGCCTCCCTGCGGCCGCAGCTCCGGTGAACGCATGCCGCCGCTGACGATCGCGCCCCGCTTTTGCGGCCCACCCGGCACCGCGAACGGCGGTTACGCCTCGGGCCTGCTGGCGCAGCACGCCCGCCAGACCGTGCGGGTACGGCTGGTGCGTCCGGTCCCGCTGGGGACGCCGCTCCAGGTGGCTGTCCGCGATGGGGGCCGCCTGGAGCTGCTCCACGACGACAGCCTGATCGCCAGCGCCGAGCCGGCGGAATTGACGCTCGAGGTGCCACGTCCGCCGGATTATCTGGCCGCCCTCGAGGCCTCGCGCCACTACGCCGGCTTCAGCGATCACGCCTTTCCCGGCTGCTTCGTCTGCGGACCGGAACGTGCGCGCGGCGACGGTCTGCGCATATTCGCCGGTCCCTGGACGCCGGAGGCCGGAGCCGCCGCGGAGCGGGTCGCAGCGCCGTGGGTGCCCAACGCCGCGCTCGGGCACGAGGACGGCAAGGTACGGCCCGAATTCATGTGGGCGGCGCTCGATTGCCCGGGCTACTTTGCCGCCCGCGCCGATCGCGTGGCCATGCTGCTGGGAGAGTTCACGGCCCACGTCGATCGCCGCGTGCACGTGGAGGAGCCCTGCGTCGTGATCGGCTGGCGCATCAGCGCCAGCGGCCGCAAGTACGAGGTGGGAACCGCGCTGTTCGATGAGGACGGCGAGCTGTGCGCGCGCGCGCGCGCGCTGTGGATCGTGCCGCGCTCGAGCTAGCCGGAGCGCTCGCGCCAGCGCGCGCTCGCCATGGCGCCGAGGCCGGCGCCGATCAGCAGCGGCCCGGGCAGGAACGGCGCAATCTGCAGGCCGACCCACAGGATTCCGCCCAGCAGCAGGACGGCGCCGAGCAGCAGGCGGTCGCGCCGCCGGTGATCGGCGCTGAGGCGCGCCTGCAGGGCCGCGAGGCCGGCCCCGTCCACCGCCCCGCGTGCGCGGGAGTCCTGCGCCCGCTCGATCCCGGTCCTGGCCAGCGCGGGCAGCGCGCTCAGGGCCTCGATCAGATCCGGCAGCCCACGGCGCAGCTCGCGCAGCAGCGCGCGCGGCCCGGCACGCTCCTGCCGCCAGGCGCGCAGGACCGGCGCCGCGGTCTTCCAGATATCGAGCTCCGGATAGAGCTGGCGCCCCAGGCCCTCGACATTCAGCAGCGTCTTCTGCAGCAGTATCAGTTGCGGCTGGATCTGGCCGTCAAAGCGCTGCAGCGCCGCGAACAGCCGCAGCAGCACCGTGCCGAAGGAAATCTCTCGCAGTGGGCGATCGAAGATCGGCTCGCAGATGGTGCGCACGGCCGATTCCATCTCATCGACGCGCGTGTGCGGGGGGACCCAGCCGGCCTGGAGGTGCAGTTCGGCCACGCGCCGGTAGTCGCGATCGAAGACCGCGAGGAAATTCTCCGCCAGGTAGCGCTGGTCGCGCAGGGCGAGGGTGCCCACGATGCCGAAGTCCACGGCGGCATAGCGCGGCTGCGCCGGATCGTCGGTGAGCACGAAGATATTGCCGGGGTGCATGTCGGCATGGAAGAAATTGTGCCGGAACACCTGGGTGAAGAAGATCTCGACGCCGTTTTCCGCCAGGCGGCGGAAGTCCGTGCCGCGCGCCCGCAGAGTGGCCAGGTCGCCGACCGGCACGCCGTGGATGCGCTCCATCACCATGACCTCGGTGCGGCACAGATCCCAGTGCACTTCGGGCACGTAGAGCAGTGCGGAGCCCGCAAAATTGCGCTTAAGCTGCGAGGCATTCGCCGCCTCGCGCATCAGGTCCAGTTCGTCGATGATCGTCTGCTGGTATTCGCGCACCACCGCCGCGGGCTTCAGCCGGCGCGCCTCCGGCCACCAGCGCTGCGCCAGCGCAGCGAGCGTGTGCATCACCTCCAGATCGCGGTCGATCTGTGCGCGCATCCCGGGGCGCAGGACTTTCACGATCACTTCGCGCCCATCCAGCCGGCGCGCCACGTGCACCTGCGCGATCGAGGCGGCGGCCAGCGGTTCGCTGTCGAAGGCCGCGAACAGCGCGGCGAGCGGCTGGCGGTAGCTGCGCTCCAGGCTGGCGCGCGCTTCGCTGCCGGGAAAGGGCGGTACGCGGTCCTGGAGCTTGGCGAGTTCATCGGCGATGTCGGCCGGCAGCAGGTCGCGCCGCGTCGAGACCGCCTGGCCGAATTTCACGAAGATGGGTCCGAGTTCCTCGAGCGCGAGGCGCAGGCGTTCGGCCCGCGTCGCGCCGCGGCGCCGCTGGAACCAGGTCCAGGGCGACAGATAGAACAGGAAGCGCAGCGGCCGGTACAGATGCGTGGCGCGCACATAATCATCGAAGCCGTGCCGCACCAGCACGCGCTGGATCTCCAGCAGCCGGCCGAGCACGCGCACCTTCATGGCCCAGTCCTCTGCGTCCCGAGCCGCTCGAGCTGCGCGTGCAACGCGGCGGCGCGCGCCTCGGCGCGCTGCAGCTGCGCACGCAGCGCCTCGACGCCGCCCAGGAAGCCCTCCGCCTCGGCACGCGATACCAGATCGCGGCTCTCGTGCGCCAGGTATTCGGCGGAATTGCGCAGCACTGAAGCGCCGGCCGCCCGGCCCCAGTCGTTGGCCCGGGTGAAAGCCCGCACGGCCAGGCGCGCATTCATGCGGCCCAGCACGCCACCCAGGAGGGCTTCGAAATTCGGCCGCAGCAGCCGGGCAAGTTCCAGGAACTGCTGCGCGAGTGCCTCCTCGCCGCTGATGCTGAGCCCCGCGCTGGCGAGCGCCGCGTCGGCGTCGCCACCGGCCAGGGCGAGCAGCGCCAGCGGGCTGCCGCTCACCGTGACATCGGCCGCGGGCACGTCGTCACCGGCCTGGACGCGGGCGCACTGGAGCGAGCCGGCGCCGGCGCTCAGCAGCAGCTGCACCGGGATGCCGGTGGCGCTGAGCCTGAGCCGCCGCCCCTCGAGCGCCAGGCAAAGCGCGCGCGCACGCGGCGAAGCGGCGAGCCCACGTTCCAGCATGCTGGTGAGTGGTGCGGCGAACATTCAGTAGCGGTAGCCGCGATGCACGGCGACGATGCCGCCCATCAGGTTGTGATAGCGGCAATCCTCCAGCCCGGCCTCGCGCAGCAGGCCGAGGAGGGTTTCCTGATCGGGATGCCGGCGTATCGATTCGGCCAGATACCGGTAGCTGTCCGCATCGCCCGCCACGACCCGCCCGAGCAGCGGCAGGAGCCGGAAGGAATAGGCGTCGTACACTTCGGCCAGCGCCGCCGAGCTGGGCCGCGAGAACTCCAGCACCAGCAGCTGGCCGCCGGCCTTCAGCACGCGGCGCATGGCCGCGAGCGCGCGGGGCTTGTCGGTCAGGTTGCGCAGCCCGAAGCCGATGGTGACGCAATCGAAGCTGGCGTCGGGGAAGGGCAGCCGCTCGGCGTCGGCCTGCGCGCACAGCGCCTGGCCGGCCAGGCCCTCGTTGATGAGCCGGTCACGCCCGGCTTCGAGCATGGTCGCGTTGATGTCGGTCAGGACCACCAGACCGGAGCGACCCACTTGTCGCGCCAGCCCCACAGCGAGGTCGCCAGTGCCGCCGGCCACATCCAGGGCGCGGGCGCCGGGACGCAGCGCGGCCAGCGAGAGGGTGAAGCGCTTCCACAGCCGATGCGCGCCGCCGGACATCAGATCGTTCATCAGGTCGTAGCGGCCGGCCACCGAGTCGAACACGGCGCGCACGCGCCGCGCCTTGTCTTCCCGGCGAATTTCCTCGTAGCCGAAATCCGTCGTGGGTGCTTTGTCTGTGCTCAAGGCCGGCGGTCTCCAGGTCCCGCGGTCATTCTATGAGGTCGCCTCGGGCGCTGTCAGGCGACCGGGCTGGGCGCGCCCGATTTGTATGCGCCGCAGCAGGAAAAAAACTTGCCATCACCCTGTAGCTATTTTGCGTCAGTTGTTTAGAATCCACCTGGCTGGCGGCCAAGGGCGGTCAGCCGTCGGGGGGTCATGTCAAGATTTGGCCGGGGTAACGCCCCGGCCTTTCTTTTTTCAGGCCTCTGTCTGCGGCTCCTGCCGCGTGATTCCCGCGTTTTTGAGCCGCAGCAGATAGGCGCTCCAGCGCTGCGGCTGCTCGCTGCCCAGTTCATGCAGGTATTTCCAGGTGTAGAGCCCCGTGTCATGGCCGTCGTCAAACAGCAGGCGCACCGCATAGTGGCCGATCGGCTCGACCGCGCGGATCCCCACCGCCTCCTTGCCGGCGATCAGGAGCCCCTCGGCGACGCCGTGTCCCGTCACTTCGGCCGAGGGCGAATGCACGCGCAGATACTCGGCCGGCAGGGAAAAACAGGCTCCGTCGTCGAAGCGGACTTCCAGCAGACGCGACCTGGTACGCAGGCGAATCTCGACCGGGGCAGGTACACTCATCGCTGATTCTCAGTACAGGTGCGCGCGGAATGCCATTCAGGGCGGCTCAATGAATCCTACCGATACCACGAATCCCGACTACTTTCATCGCGTGGTCGATTGCCAGTGGGCCTGCCCGGCCCATACCGACGTGCCCGAATACATCCGCCTGATCGCCCAGGGCCGCTTCACGGATGCCTACCTGCTCAACCGCGAATCGAACGTCTTCCCGGGAATACTCGGGCGGGTCTGCGACCGGCCCTGTGAGCCGGCCTGCCGGCGCGGCCGTGTCGATGACAAGCCGGTGGCGATCTGCCGCCTGAAGCGCGTCGCCGCCGACCTGAAGGGCGAGCTCGCCGGACGGGTGCCGCGCGCACCGTTCGCGCGCAACGGCAAGCGCATCGCCTGCGTCGGGGCCGGCCCGGCCTCTCTCACGCTGGCCAATGACCTCGCGCCGCTCGGCTACGAAGTGGTCGTGTTCGAGCGGCTCGCCACGCCGGGCGGGCTGATGCGCAGCAATATCCCCTCTTTCCGCCTGCCCCAGAACGTCATCGACGATGAGATCGGGCTGATCCTCGACATGGGCGTGGAGCTGAAGCTCGGCCACGCGGTTGCGAGCATGCGCCAGCTCCTGGAAAAGCAGGGCTTCGATGCCGTGTTCGTCGGTTCCGGTGCGCCCAAGGGCAAGGAACTCGAACTGCCCGGCCGGCGCGACACCGACCGCATTCACATTGGCATCGACTGGCTCGAGTCGGTGGCCTTCGGGCACCTCGACAAGATCGGCGAGCGCGTCCTGATCATCGGCGTCGGCAACACGGCCATGGACTGCTGCCGCACTTCGCTCCGTCTGGGCGCGAAGCAGGTGAAGGTCATGGCCCGCAAGCCGCGCGGTTTCTTCAAGGCCTCCGACTGGGAACTCGAGGATGCGGAGGCCGAGAACGTCGAGATCGTGGTCAACCGTGCGCCCCGGCGTTTCGTGATCGAGGACGGCCGGCTCACGGGCATGGTCTTCGAGACGATGGAGTACGAACTGCGCGACGGAAAGATTGTCTCAGAGCAGGTGAGCGGAGAGGAATTGCTGCCCTGTGACGACGTGATCCTGGCCATCGGCCAGGAGAATGCCTTCCCGTGGATCGAGCGCGATCTGGGCATCGAGTTCGACAGATGGAGCGTGCCCACGGTCGACGCGCAGTCCTTCCAGTCGACGCGTCCAGGCGTTTTCTTCGGCGGCGACGCCGCCTTCGGACCGAAGAACATCATCTGGGCCGTCGAGCACGGGCACCAGGCGGCCATCTCCGTGCACAACTACCTGCAGGGCAAGGCGCTGACCGAGCGGCCGCTCCCGGCTGTCAAGCTCAGCAGCGTCAAGATGGGCGTGCACGAGTGGGCCTATGCCAACGAATACGCCGTGCTCGAGCGGCGCCTGGTCCCGCACGTGTCGCTGAAGGAGCGCTTCAAGAAGGTCGACATCGAGGTCGAGCTGGGCTTCACGCCCGCGCAGGCCGCGCAGGAAGCGCTGCGCTGCCTGAATTGCGACGTCCAGACCGTGTTCGAAGCGAAGCTGTGCATCGAGTGCGACGCCTGTATCGACGTATGCCCGGTCGATTGCCTGACGATCACCGCCGCGGGCGAGGAAGCCGACCTGCGCCAGCGCCTGCGCGCGCCGCCGAAGCTGCCGGACCAGCCGCTGTACGTCTCCGCGGCGCTGCCGCAGACGGGGCGGGTCATGGTCAAGGATGAAAACCTCTGCGTGCACTGTGGATTGTGCGCGGAGCGCTGCCCGACGGCAGCCTGGGATATGCAAAAATCCACGATTCACTGGCCCCACGCCGGAGATAACGAACCCGCATGCCAGCCCCAGCGCCGAATCGCGTAAACGATTTCGTCATCAAGATCGCCACGGTCAACGGCACCGGCTCGGCCAGCGCCAACGGCCTGCTGATGAAGGCCGTGTTCCGTAGCGGCGTACCGGTGGTGGGCAAGAATTATTTCCCCTCCAACATCCAGGGCATGCCCACCTGGTACGAGATCCGCGTGACGCGGGACGGGTATCGCGCGCGCAGCGGCCAGGTCGACATCATGGTGGCGCTGAACGCCGAGACCTATGCGCGCGACCTGCAGGAAGTGGCGTCGGGCGGCTATTTCCTCTACGACTCCACCTGGCCGCGCGCCGCGCTGATGAAGCGCGACGACATCACGGTGCTGGGCGTGCCGTTCGCGCGATTGTGCAACGAGAATTTCCAGGGCGTGCGCACGCGCATCCTGATGAAGAACATCTGCTACGCCGGTGCCCTGGCGGCGCTGTGCGACCTGGACCTGGACGTGATCCGCGGACTGCTCGCCGAGACCTACGCGAAGAAGCCGAAGCTGGTCGACGCCAACATGCAGGCGATCCAGCTCGGCTACGACTATGCGCGGCAGAACCTGCCCTGTCCGCTGCCGCTGCGCATCGAAAAAATGGACGCGACGCGCGGCCAGATCATCATCGATGGCAACACCGCAGCCGGTCTCGGCTGCATCTATGCCGGCGCGACGGTCGGCGCCTGGTATCCGATCACGCCCTCGACCTCCCTGATGGACGCCTTCAAGATGTTCGGCGACCGGCTGCGCACCGATCCGGCCAGCGGGCGCAAGAACTACATCATGATCCAGGCCGAGGACGAGCTGGCCTCGATCGGCATGGTCATCGGCGCCAACTGGAACGGTGCACGCGCCTTCACCGCCACCTCCGGTCCGGGGCTGTCGCTGATGCAGGAGTTCCTCGGCCTGGCCTATTACACCGAGACGCCCACGGTCCTGTTCGACGTGCAGCGCGTCGGACCGTCGACCGGCATGCCCACCCGCACGCAGCAGGGCGATCTGCGCTCGGCCGCCTATGCCTCGCACGGCGATACGCGGCAGGTGTGCATGTATCCGGCCAATCCCGAGGAGTGCTTCCAGTTCGCGCTGCAGGCCTTCGACCTCGCCGACCGGCTGCAGACGCCGGTGCTGGTCCTGTCCGATATCGACATCGGCATGAACGACTGGATGTGCCCCGAATTCAAGTGGGACGAGAACTACGTACCCGATCGCGGCAAGGTGCTCGACGCCGAGCAGCTCGCCGGCATGGAAAAGTTCTGGCGTTACTACGATCACGACAACGACGGTATTCCGCAGCGCACGATTCCCGGCGTGAGTTCCCGCGGCGCCTATTTCGCGCGCGGCTCGGGCCACAACCAGTACGGCGGCTACACCGAGGACTCGCGCGAATACCAGCTCGTGCTCGACCGGCTGCGCAAGAAATGGCTGACCGCCGCGCGCATGGTGCCCGCCGCCGTGATCGAGGCAACGGCCGGCACCGAGCTCGGGATCGTCACGGTGGGGAGCGGCGACGCGCCGGTGCGCGAGGCCATCGCAAGGCTCCGTACCCAGGGTGTGCAGCTCGATTACATGCGCGTGCGCGCCTTCCCTTTCGGTGAGGAGGTCGAGCGCTTCCTCAACGAACACAAGGCCAATTTCATCGTGGAGCAGAATCGCGACGCGCAGCTGCGCGGGCTGCTGACGCTCGAGACCGGCGTGGAGAAGAGCCGCCTGCGCTCCATCCTGCATTACAACGGCATGCCGCTGGCGGCGGGCTACGTGGTGGCGGGCGTCATGGCCGCCGTCCAGGATCAGGCGCGTCCGGCGGCGCAGCTGGTGCGGCAATGAGCTTCATGAGCAAGCCCAAGGTCGCTCATCCCGACCTGCCCAAGAACGCCCTGGGGCTGACACGCCGCAATTACGAGGGCGCGAATTCCACGCTGTGCGCCGGCTGCGGGCATGATTCGATCACGGCCGCCATAGTCGAGGCCTGCTGGGCCAATGCCATCGAACCGCGCAACCTGGTGAAGCTGTCCGGCATCGGCTGTTCGTCCAAAACCACCGCTTATTTCGTCGGCGGGGCGCACGGCTTCAACTCCGTGCACGGCCGCATGCCTTCGGTCGCCACCGGCGCCAATGCCGCCAACCGCCAGCTGCACTACCTCGGCGTCTCGGGCGACGGCGATACGCTCTCGATCGGCCTCGGACAGTTCATCCACGCGATACGCCGCAATCTGAACATGGTGTACATCATCGAGAACAACGGCGTGTACGGGCTGACCAAGGGGCAGTTCTCCGCCTCCGCGGACGTGGGATCCACGGCCAAGAAGGGCGAAGTGAACAACCAGGCGCCGATCGATCCGGTGCAGCTGGCGCTGACCCTGGGCGCATCCTTCGTGGCCCGCAGCTTTTCCGGCGACAAGCCGCAGCTGGTGCCGCTGATCCAGGCCGCGCTCCATCACAGGGGTTTTGCGCTCATCGACGTGCTCTCGCCCTGCGTCACGTTCAATGACCACGAGGGTTCGACGCGCAGCTACCAGTACACCCGCGAGCACTACGATGAGGCCGTGCACGCCGATTTCGTCCCGCCCAGCACCGATATCAGCGTCGAGTACGCGCCGGGCGAGGCGCTGCCGGTGACCATGCACGACGGGAGCCGCATCGTGCTGCGCAAGATCGACAAGGACTACGATCCGATCAACCGCGGCAACGCGCTGGCGCGCATCCGCGAGCGCCTGCGCGCGAACGAATACCTGACCGGGCTGCTGCACATCAGCACCGGCCAGCAGGAATTCCACGAACTGAACGCGACGCCCGACGCACCGCTGAACCAGCTGCCGTACGCGCTGCTGAATCCGGGCGCGGCGGCGCTGAGCAAAGCGCTGGCCCGTTATCGCTGAGGGCGCCCTGGCCGATCGGCACCGCGGCGCGGGACGCTGGCTGCTCGTGGCCACCGGCCTGTGTGCCCCGCTGTTCGCGGCAACGCCGGCACCGGGCGCGCCCCTCCTGGCCGTGCTGCGCGCCATCCCGGACGACATGCAGGAGCTGCCCGCGGGCCGCTACCTGATGGGCGATGCCGAGGCTGATTTTGGCGACGCCGACGAGCGGCCCGCCCATCCCGTCAGCATCCGTCCCTTCCACATCGCGCGCCATGCGGTGACCTTCGCGCAATACGACACCTACAGCGATGCGACTCGCCGGCCGCGCGCCGATGACGCCGGCTGGGGCCGTGGCCAGCGGCCCGTCATCCACGTCCGCTGGGAAGATGCCCAGGCCTTCATCCAGTGGCTCAACGAGCGCAGTGGCCTGCACTATCGCCTGCCGACCGAGGCGGAGTGGGAATACGCGGCGCGCGCGGGCAGCACGGCGCACTTCCCGTGGGGCGAGGGCTATGAACCGGCCCTGGCGAACGGCGCCGGCACCACGGGCGCGGACCGCTATGAACACACGGCCCCGGTCGGCCGTTTCCCCGCCAACGCCTGGGGCCTGTACGACATGATCGGCAACGTCGAGCAGTGGGTCGCCGACTGCTACCGCGAGTCCTACGCCGGTGCGCCCCAGGATGGTTCGGCGGTGGAGGGCGAACCGTGCACGCAGCGCGTGCGCCGCGGCGGTTCCTGGGGCCTCGCGCCCTGGTTTCTGCGCGTCGACTACCGCAACAGCGCCGATCCACGCCAGCACTCGGACGCCATCGGCTTCAGGCTGGCCCGCGATGAGTGAGGGGCGGAGGGTGCTGGCGGCCCTGCTGCTGGCCCTGCTGGCGCCGTTGTCCCGCGGCGGGGACTGGCTGGGCCCGCTGTCCACCGTGAACGAGCCGCTCATCGCCGGGCGTGCAGTGCAGCTGGACGCGCGCGGCCGCCTGCTGCCCTGGCCCTACCCCGACGATCCGGGCCGCTCCTATGATTCGCACCTGCGCGCGCAATGGGCCCTGCTCCTCGGACTGTTCGGGCACATGCCGTATTTCCATTGCTGCTTCCAGCTCGACCCGGTGAGCCTGGAGCCCAGCGCCGATGCGAACTGGGCCAACTCCACCGCCTATCTGCGCGCCATGATGATCGGGTTCGTCGAGCGCCTTTATCCCTACACCGGCGACGCGCGCACGCTGGGCTACGTCGAGGAGTTCGTCGACTACGAACTCGATCACGGGCTCACCCCAGCCGGCTACCAGTGGGCCGGCGTGCCCTATCCATCGGCCGATCCCGGCGCGGCCGATTACAAGGGCTGGAGCGCGCGGGGCTCGGACTACGTCGAACCGCACCTCGTGGGCGAGGATGGCTACGCCTACGTGCGGCTCTACGAGATGACCGGCAGGGAAAAATACCTCGAGGCCGCCATCCACTTCGCCGACGAGCTGGTGATGAACTACCACAGCGGGGATGCGCAGCGCTCGCCGTGGCCGGTGCGCTGCCTGGCGCGCGATGGCCGTGTGGAGGGACCCGGGATGGGGCCCTATTCGGCCAATGTATTGGGGCCGATATCGCTGTTCGACGAACTGGTGCGCATCGGGCGGGGCGATGTGCAGGGCTACCAGCGCACGCGTGCGGCCGCCTGGCAATGGCTCGCGCAGTATCCGCTGCAGAACCATGTCTGGGTCGGTTATTTCGAGGACGTGGCCCCGAGCTTCGGGAACATGAACAACGTCATTCCGCTGGAGCTGGCGCGCTACGTCCTGCTGCATCCGGAACTGGACGCGCAATGGCAGGCGCATGCGCGACAACTGATCGAGTGGGTGCGCACCACCACGCGCTGGCCGAAGTACCGCGTGCATCGCGCGTTCGTGACTACGGAGCAGGGAAACGGCCGCAGCTTCTGCTGCAACAAGCCGAACCAGTGCTGCGACAGCCATACGGCGCGGCTCGCCGCCGTCGAGGCGCTGTATTACGCGCGCACCCGTGACCCGCGCATGCGCGAGGAAGCCTTCCGCTCCCTGAACTGGGTGAGCTACTTCCAGGGACTGCCGGGGCAGGCCCACGCGCCCTTCGGCAACCAGTGGTGGTTCAACGACGAATTTGCCGACGGCCCGCGGCGCCTGATGGAGGCGCTGTGGGCCGTGCCCGAGTGGGCGCCCAGCGACGCCTCACACCTGCTGGGCTCGACTTCGGCCGTCACCCGGATCGAGTACGCCAGCGGGCGCGTGCGCTATGCGACCTTCGATGCGGAGGCGCAGGACGTCCTGCGCCTGGATTTCCGCCCCACGAGCGTGCGCGCCGGTGAGCACTGGCTCCGCCCAGTGCGCGGTCCGTCGGCCGAAGGCTATCGCTACGATGCGGCGAGCGGCGTGCTGCGCATCCGCCGTCGCGGTGGCGCCGAAGTCGAAGTGCGCGGCGAAGGCGGACAGGCGCCGAGCCTGACCGTGAGCTTCGACGATCCGCATCGGCCCGCGGGATCGCCACTCCAGGGCGAATACCCGGCCGCACTCATCGAGTGGGCGCCGGGCCCCTGGCAAATCGGCGCCCCGGCCGGCCCCTTCGGTACCTTCCACCTGGTCTGGGCGAACGCAACGGGGGCGGCCTCGTTCCGCTTCCTGTCCCCGAGCGTGCTCGTGGGCATCGATGCCTTTAATCCGGGGCCGCAGGCGGTCGAGGTCCGCCTGCAATGCCATGACGGGCCGGCGTACCGGGCGGCGCTGCCGGCCGGCCGGGTGCAGAGGCTCAAGACGGGTTGGGAGCAGGCCTGCAGCGAAGTGCGCGTGGAACTGACCGGCGCCCCCGCAGCCGTGCACTTCGACAACCTGGCCTACACGCAAGCCGCGCCGCGCTAGGCACGGCACCGGTTTGCCGGGCCGGGCCGGAGTCACTAGACTCTCGGCCCGTCCTCAACGCTGAAGGAGAAATCGAGTGGGCAAGGGTGATCGCAAGACGCGTCGTGGCAAGATCTATGCCGGTTCGTTCGGGAAGCTGCGTCCAAAGGATCCGGCCAAGGCCAAGCGCAGGGCCAAGGACAGCAAGACACCTAGCCGGATGAAATCCGCCGCGCGGAAATAACCGGCGGATCGTCGAGCCGCTCCTACAGGATGTAGCGACTCAGGTCCTCGTCCTTCGCCAGGCTGGCGAGGTGCGAGTCGACATAGGCGGCATCGACCAGCAGCTTCGAGCCGCGATGCTCGCTGGCCTCGAAGGAAATCACCTCCAGGAGCCGCTCCATTACGGTGTGCAGCCGCCGGGCGCCGATGTTCTCGGTGCGTTCGTTCACATGGTGGGCCAGTTCGGCGATGCGGCGCACGCCATCCGCGGTGAATTCCAGCTGCACGTCCTCCGTCAGGAGCAGCGCCCGGTATTGCGCGGTCAGCGAGGCGTCCGGCTCCGTGAGTATGCGCACGAACTCCTCGGCCTTGAGCGAATCGAGCTCGACGCGGATCGGAAAGCGGCCCTGCAGTTCGGGGATCAGGTCCGAGGGCTTGGCCATGTGGAAGGCGCCCGAGGCGATGAACAGCACGTGGTCGGTCTTGATCTGGCCGTACTTGGTGCTCACGGTGCAGCCCTCGACCAGCGGCAGCAGGTCGCGCTGCACGCCTTCGCGCGACACGTCGGCGCCGATGGTTTCCTGGCGGCGGCAGATCTTGTCGAGCTCATCGATGAAGACGATGCCGTTCTGCTCGGCGTTGGCCAGCGCGCGCGCCTTGAGCTCCTCCTCGTTCACGAGCTTGGAGGCCTCTTCGTCCGTCAGCAGCCTGAGGGCTTCGCTGATCTTCACGCGCCGTGCCTTGGTGCGGGCACCGCCGAGGTTCTGGAACATGGACTGCAGCTGCTGCTGCATTTCCTCCATGCCCGGCGGCGCCATGATCTCGACGCCGGTCGGGAGCGTACGCAGCTCCAGTTCGATCTCGCGTTCGTCGAGCTCGCCGCGCAGCAGCCGCTCGCGGAATTTCTGCCGGGTCTCGGCGTCGCGCGGCTGGGCCGGCTCGTCGGTCGAAAAGCCGGTGAGCTTCGGCTTGGGCAGGAGCGCATCGAGCACGCGTTCCTCGGCCGCGGCGCGCGCCGGCTCGCGCACGCGCGCGACCTCCTGTTCGCGCGTCATCTTGACGGCGACCTCGGCGAGTTCTTTGATAATCGAGTCGACCTCACGGCCGACATAGCCCACCTCGGTGAACTTGGTGGCCTCCACCTTCACGAAGGGTGCATTGGCGAGGCGCGCGAGCCGGCGCGCAATCTCGGTCTTGCCGACGCCGGTGGGGCCGATCATCAGGATGTTTTTCGGCGTGATCTCCTGGCGCAGCGGCTCTTCGACCTGCATGCGCCGCCAGCGGTTGCGCAGCGCGATGGCCACCGAACGCTTGGCGGCGCCCTGGCCGATGATGTGCTTGTCCAGCTCCTGGACGATCTGCTGCGGGGTCACGCGCTCAGCTCCTCGATGACCAGATTGCGGTTGGTGTAGATGCAGATGTCGGCGGCAATGTTGAGCGCGCGCTCGACGATGTCGCGCGCGGGCAGTTCCGTGTTCTGCAGCAGCGACAAAGCCGCGGCCTGCGCATACGGTCCTCCCGAGCCGATCGCCGCCAGCTCATGTTCGGGCTCAATCACATCCCCGTTGCCGGAAATCACGAACAGGCTCTCCGGGTCGCCCACCAGCAGCAAGGCCTCGAGCCGCCGCAGGTAGCGGTCGGCGCGCCAGTCCTTGGCCAGCTCGATGGCCGCGCGCGTCAGATTCCCGAATTTCTCCAGCTTGCCCTCGAAGCGCTCGAACAGTGTGAAGGCATCGGCCGTGCCGCCGGCGAAACCGGCCACCACCTTGCCGCTGGAGAGGCGGCGCACCTTGCGGGCGTTGGCCTTCATGACGGTGTTGCCCAGTGTCACCTGGCCGTCCCCGCCGATGGCGATGCTGCCACTGCGGCGCACCGCCAGGATGGTCGTGGCATGCGGATCGAAACTCTGGCTCATCGGTTTGTGCCCTTACGGTTCAGGCGGTTAGCCGCGCCGGCGGGCACGCGGGTGTGAACTCTCGTAAATGCGGGCGAGATGCTGAAAATCAAGGTGCGTGTAGACCTGGGTGGTGCTGATGCTGGCGTGGCCCAGCATCTCCTGCACCGCGCGCAGATCGCGGCTCGATTCGAGCAGATGGGTGGCGAAGGAGTGACGGAACAGATGCGGGTGCACCCCCACGGCGATGCCCTGGGCGCGCGCGCGCCGCGCCACCACCAGCTGCACGGCGCGCGCACCGAGGCGCCGGCCGCGCTGGGTGATGAATACCGCGGTCTCGCCCGCGGCGGCGAGGGCCGTGCGCTGGCGCAGCCAGCCCTGCAGGGCGGTCACCGCCTTGCGGCCCACGGGCATGATGCGTGTCTTGCTGCCCTTGCCGAGCACGCGGACCGTCCTGTCGGCCAGGTCGAGGTCCGTCAGGTTCAGGCCCACCAGTTCCGCCAGCCGCAGGCCCGAGGAATACAGCAGTTCCATCATCGCCAGGTCCCGCTGCCCGAGGGGCCCGGTGACGGGCATGGCCAGGAGCCGCCCCATCTGATCGACGTCGAGCGCGTGAGGCAGGCGCCGCCCCGCCTTGGGTGCGCGAATATCCAGGGCCGGATTCTGGCGCACCAGTCCCTCGCGCAGCAGGAAGGTGAAGAAGGTACGCAGGGCCGACAGCCGCCGCTGCACGCTGCGCGGCTTGAGCCCGGCGGCATGACTGCGCGCCGCGAAACTGCGCACCTGCTGCCCATCGATCCGGGTCCAGTCCCTCACGCCGGCGCGCGCGCACCAGCGCGCAAACGCCGCCAGCTCGCGCCGGTAGGCCAGGACCGTGTGGGGCGAGAGGCGCCGCTCGGTGGCGAGATGACGCTGAAAGCGCTCGATCCAGGCGGCTTCAGCGCCCATCAGATGGTGCCTTCAGGGCCGCGTGAGCGAATCCGCGATCAGCTCGGCCATGCGGGAGAGAAACTCGGTGCTCATGCCCGGATGAAACCGCTCGCGGTCCAGGCTCCCGAGCGCCAGCAGGCCCGGCGGACTCAGCGCATTGAGCGGGATCAGCGCCACCGAGCCGATGCCGGCGGCTTCGCTGCCGAACAGGAACTCGAGCTGACTGTCGCGCACCTGGCCACAGCGCGGGCGTCCGCTGGCAAACAGCGATTCGAAACTGGCGAACACGGCGTCGCCGGCGCCGACCTGGCGCAGGAAGCGGCTCGCCACGTCAGCCGCGGTCGCGGCCGCGCCGCGCAGCACCAGCACGGCGTGGTAGGCGTCAAAGTCCTCGCGCAGGCTGGCCTCGATCTGCGCCAGCGCTTCGGCCCGCGTGCGCGTGCCGATCAGGCGGCGCGTGAAGCGGTGAATCTTCGCGGCCAGTACGTCATTGGCGCGCGCCACGCGCACGAAGTCCGCCAGCTGCTGCTCGAGCGCCGCGTGCCGCTCGCGCAGCACCTCCACCTGCCGCTCGATCAGCGATACGGTCGCACCGCTGCGTGGATGCTGCAGCCGCAGGCGCGCGAGCAGCTGCGGGTGGCGATCGAAAAGGTCGGGATGCTGCTGGAGATACTGGCTGATGGCCTGTTCATCAATAGTCGCGGCGCTGAGGCCCTGCGCGGTTTGGCTGGTCATCGTGTCGATTCCCCTGGCGGTGCTGGCCTGATTCAGAATTCGGCGTGGCCCGTGAATGCTACGGCGGCTGGACCGGTCAACCAGGCATGCTCGCCCGGCCCGTCCCAGTGTACGCCGAGCCGGCCTCCCGGAACATGCACTTCGACCCCGGCGCCGAGCAGCCCGAGGTTGCGTCCGACCGCAACGGCGGCGCAGGCGCCGGTGCCGCAGGCGCGCGTCTCGCCCACGCCGCGTTCGTACACGCGCAGGCGGATGCGCGCGCTGTCGATGATCTGCATGAATCCCACGTTGACCTGGCGCGGAAAGCGCGGGTGCGCCTGCAGCGCGGCACCGATGCCGCTGACGTCGGCGTTCTCGACCGCCGCGACCCGCAATACCGCGTGCGGATTGCCGATCGAAACGGCGCCGAACTCGATATTTTCGCCCGCCATCTCCATCGAATAGGTGGCTTCCGCAGTGGGCGCCAGGAAGGGCAGGGAAGCAGGATCGAAATCCGGCACGCCCAGGTCGACGGCGACGTTTCCATCGGCGAGCACCCGCGCCGCTGTTTCCCCGCCGGCGCTGTCCATGCGCAGCGCGCCTGCGCTGGGGGCGCGACCCTGGATCTGCAGGTAGCGCGCGATGCAGCGGGCGCCGTTGCCGCACTGCTCGGCTTCGGAGCCATCGGCGTTGTAGATGCGATAGTAGGTGTGGCTGCCGGCCGAGCGCGGCGGCTCGAGCACCAGGGCCTGATCGAAGCCGACGCCGGCGTGCCGGTCGGCGAGCGCGCGCCATTGCGCGCGGCTGGGCAGGGCGCCGCCCGCTGGCGCTTCGAAGATCATGAAGTCGTTGCCCAGCGCATGCATCTTGGTGAAATCGATCCGCACCGGCAAAGCATAGCCGAAAAAAAGCGCCGGAGCGCCCGCGCACTCTGGCGCCGGCCTGCCTGGCCCGCAACGGAGCGCGGCGTTATCGCGCCGCTGTGTTGAGCGCCGCCTCGGCGGCGGCAATCTCGGCCTCCCGCCAGGCAATCGCCGCGCCGATGGGCGGACCCCTGAAGCGGCGGTTTTCGAAGGCAAACCACACGATCGCGGTCAGCACCAGAAACCCAAGCGTCACCCACAAGGCCGGATCATTGGGTGGCTGCACGCCGATGACAAACAGCAGCACCATGGCGACGATCGAGAGGAGCGCAAACAGCGAATAGCCGCCGCGGCCGATATTCCACGGCCCCATCTTCGGCCACTTCGGCCCGCCGTAGGCAAACAGGCCGCAGGTGATCGGAATGATGAAGGAGAAGAACAGGAAGATCACGGTGCACGACACGACGATGGAATACACGGGCGTGTCGCCGATCGAGATCACCGAGGAGCCCCACACGAACAGCACCGACAGGGCGGAGCCCGCCCAGATCGAAGCGTTGGGCGTGCGGTGCCGCGGGGACACTCGGGCGAGCACCCGGGAGAAGGGCAGGCCGCCGTCCCGCGAGAAGGCGAACATCATGCGCGACAGCGAAGTCACGGTGGCCAGCCCGCACAGCACCTGCGCGATGAAGATCACGGCGTAGGTGCACAGGTTCAGCGTCCCCGGCACCTGCCTGTCCATCGCCCAGAAGAACACGTTCCAGCCCTGGCGCGCGGCGTCGTCCATGTCTGGAATCATCAGCACGAAGGCGCAGAGGAACAGATAGCCGAACACGCCGGACCAGAGGATCGAGGAGACGATGCCCCGGGGTGCGGCCAGCGCGGCATTCCTGGTTTCCTCGGAGGTGTGGGCCGAAGCGTCATAGCCGGTGATGGTGTAAACGGGCAGCAGCAGGCCGAGCAGGAACACCCAGGTCCCAGACACGTGCGGCCAGACCGGCGCGGCGCCCGCGGGCGTCCCCGAGTAGTTCCTAAACGTCCACAGGCGCGACCAGTCATGGCTCGGGGCATAGACCAGGCAGACCAAGGCCAGCAGCAACGATCCGCCGAAGATCAGAAAGCCTGAAAAATCCGTCAGCTTCGCGGTCAGGCCGATGCCGTAGTGATTGATCAGCGCCTGGGCGCCGGTGACGACGGCCAGGAACAGGATGCGCGCCGTCGTCGTGTCCACCATGCCGAGGGAGGGCCCGAACGCTCCGAGGAAGAAGTTGTAGGCGCCGACGTTGATCGAGCCGAGCACCGTCACCAGGCCCAGAAGATTGAACCAGGCGGTCAGCCAGCCCGTGAAGCGGTTGCCGAGTATCGAACCCCAGTGATACAGGCCGCCGGCGGTCGGATAGGCCGAGGCGATCTGCGCCATCGCGAGGCCGAATACCCCGGAGATGAACACGCCCAGAGGCCAGCCGAAGCCGATCGCCGCGCCGCCGGCACCGGCAGTGACCTGCGCCAGCGAGTTGATGCCGCCGGCCAGGATGCAGATGATCGAGAAGGAGATCGCAAAATTGGAGAACCGTCCGAGCCGGCGGGCCAGCTCCTGCGCATAGCCCATGTTGTGCAGCACTCTGACGTCTTCATCCGTGTCTGCGGTGGCGTCGAAGCGGCCTGTGCTGTGCATCGGACTTCCCCTGCTGGCGTTACCGGAGCTGGCCGCCCGCGGCACAGTAGTCCGAATTGCACTCGGTAATCCAATATCGGCGCACGGCGAGCCGGTGCGCCGCCGGCATCGCGCGGGCCCTGACAGCATGCTGGCGCCACGCTATAGTCGCGCCCGGAAAGCAGGCCCCGGGCAGCCCGGGGTAAAATAAATTCTGGGGGACGCAAGATGCGACACTTCATCGCTGAACTCATCGGCACTTTCATCCTGGTGTTTTTTGCCTGCGGCACGGCCGTCATCGCCGGCTCCCAGGTCGGCGTGCTGGGCATTGCACTGGCATTCGGGCTGGCGTTGATCGCCGCGGCCTATGGGATCGGCGCGATTTCCGGCGCGCACATCAATCCCGCGGTCAGCCTCGGCGCCTACGTGGCTGGCCGGCTGCCGGCGCGCCAGCTGCTGATCTACGTCGTGGCGCAATGCCTGGGGGCCATCATCGGGGCCTGCCTGCTAGCGATCATCGCGAGGGGTGCGCTGGGCGGATACGACGTCGCCACTTCCGGGCTGGCTCACAATGGCTGGGGCGCAGGTTACGGCGGCGGCTATGGCCCGCAGGCGGCGTTTCTTTTTGAGCTGATTGCCACCTTCATTTTCGTGCTGGTGATCCTCGGCGCTACGGGCCGCAAGGCTCATCCGGCGATCGCCGGTCTGGCCATCGGCCTGACTCTGGTCGTCATCCACCTGGTGGGCATCCGAATCACGGGCACTTCGGTGAATCCGGCCCGCTCGCTCGGGCCGGCGCTGATGGTCGGCGGTACGGCGCTCTCGCAGCTTTGGCTGTTCATCGTAGCCCCGCTGCTGGGCGGCGCGCTGGCGGGCCTGGTGGTGCGAACGGGGGTCGTGCAGACCGACTGAACAGGCGCGCCCTACTACAGCCGCAGCCGCTCGCGCAGTTCGCCGGCCAGCCGGCGGCTCACGGCCAGACGCTCGTTCAGATCGCGCAACGCGACGTAGTACTGGCCGGCAGCGTCCCGCTCGATCGCCGCAATACACTGGGTATTGACGAGCGCGTTGCGATGCACGCGCACGAAGCGGGCGGCGAACTCCTCGGCGAGCGCGCGCAGCGGATCCTCGATCAGATCGCTCCCGCCCTTGTGGCGCACGGTGGTGTATTTCTGGTCGGCGGCAAAGTAATAGATGTCGGGCAGCGGAATCAGCCGTACCTGCTCGCCCAGTCGCGCAGCCACGTGGGTGCGCGGCGCCCGCGCCGGATCGTCCGCGGCGATCCGGGCGAGCCGGGCAGCGGCCAGCCGCGCCGCGCGCTGCAGGGCCGCGGCCAGCTTCTCGGCGCGCACCGGCTTGAGCAGATAGCCGATGGCCTGCGCCTCGAAGGCCTCCACGGCGTAGGCGTCGTAGGCGGTGGTGAACACCACCGCCGGCGGCTCGGCCAGCACGGCGACATGCCGCGCCACCTCGAGGCCGTTCATGCCGGGCATGCGCACGTCGAGGAGCAGGACGTCGGGGTGCAGCTCACCGGTGAGGTGCACGGCCTGCTCGCCATTGCCGGCGACGCCGACGACTTCGCAGTCCGGCACTTCGCCGAGGAGGCGCTGCAGGCGCTCGCGGGCCGGCGCCTCGTCGTCGACGACCAGCACCCGCTGGCTCACAGCGAGGAAATCCGGGTGCTGTCCTCCACGCACGGAAAACGCAGGCGCACGATGTATTCATCGCCGAGGCGGGCCGCTTCGACCGAGGAGCGGCCCGGGTAGAGCAGCTCCATGCGCTCGCGGATGTTCGCCAGTGCGATGCGGTGGCCCGAGTGCGTGCTCTCGCCCGCTTCCGGCAGCGGGTTGCGCACCGTAAGACCGATGATCCCGTCCTCGAGCGCGCCGCTGATGGTGACGATGCCGCCCGCCGGCCGCGGCTCGATGCCGTGGTAGATGGCATTCTCGAGGAGCGGCTGCATCAGGAGCCCGGGCACCAGCGCGCGCATCGGCAGGTCGCTGACGTCCCAGATCACGTGCAGGCGTTCGCCGAGGCGCAACTGCTCGATGCGCTGGTAGATGCGCGCCACCTCGAGCTCCTCCTTGAGGGTGATGTTGCTGCGTTTTTCATTGAGATTGGCGCGGAACAGGTCCGCGAGGTCCTGCACCGCCTCCTCGGCGAGCGCGGGATCGGAGCGCGTGAGCGCCGCGATGGTGTTCATGCTGTTGAAGAGAAAATGCGGGCGGATGCGCGCCTGCAGGGCGTGCACGCGCGCGCGGGCCTGCAGCTCGACGTTGTGGCGCCATTCCCCCGAGACGTAGAAATAGCGCAGCGCGAGGGCCGCGACGATCGCGCCGATGCCGAGATTCGCGGCGAAGAAGCGCCCGGGCGCCTCCTGCAGCAGCAGGTTGGTGGCCCGCACACCCAGCAGCGCGCTGCTGCCGAGCCACAGCACGGCCGCGGAGATCAGCGCGATGACCGCCAGCACGCCCGCCAGCGCGATCAGGCTCGCCAGCGGGATCGTCAGCTCGGCCAGGTGTCGCCGCAGCAGGCACAGGACCGCCGCGCTGCCCATGCCGATCCACAGCAGGAACAGTGAGGTGCGGGCCAGGTCCAGCCAGAAGTGCAGGGCGGTGCCCTGGCGCGCCACGGTCAGCACCACCGCGGTCAGCGTTACGATGAGCACCACGGCGAGCACCGCGCGCGCGGCGCAGAAATCCGGGAGATTGAGCGACCGGGGGCGGAGCAGGAGCGGTGCGAGGTCCAGCGCCGGCGCCACGGCGGCTGCGCTGCCTTTCCCGCTCATGGCGGTTCCGGTTCGGGCGCGGGGAACAGCGCCGCCTTGAGGCGGTAGATCGCGGCGATGTCCTCATCGCCATGACCGGCGGCGATGAGCTCGGCATATTCGCGCAGCGCCGCCTCGACCACCGGCAGCTCCGCGCCCTTGGCGCGGGCCATCGCGCGGCAGATATTCAGATCCTTCTGATGCAGGCGGATGCGGAACCCGGGTGGATAGGCACCGCGCGCCATGAACGGGCCGCGCTGGGTGAGATACCAGTTGGCCGCCGCGCCGCGCCCGAGCGTCTCGATCACCTTGTCGAGCGCCAGTCCCTGTGCCGCCGCGAAGGCCAGCGCCTCGGCGTCGGCGCGAATGATACCGGCGACCATGATCTGGTTCGTCGCCTTGGCGGCCTGGCCCGCGCCGTGCGGGCCGAAGTGCGTGATCGTCGCGCCCATCGCCTGCAGTACGGGCCGGGCGCGCTCGAGCACCGGCGGCTCGCCGCCGACCATGATCGCCAGCGTGCCCTTGGCGGCGCCTTCGACGCCGCCGCTGACGGGCGCGTCGAGAAAATCGACGCGGCGCGCGGCAAGCTGCGCGGCCGCGGCCCGCGCGGTGTCGGCCCCGGCCGTCGTGCAATCGATCACGAGGCTGCCGGCTTGCAGGGCCGGCGCAATGCTGGCGACGACGGCCAGCACGTCCTGGTCGGCCGATACGCAGATCACCACGGCGTCGCAGGCCTGCGCCAGCGCCGCCGCACTCACCGCCGCGGCGCAGCCCAGTTCCGCCGCCAGGCGTTGCGCCTTGGACAGGTCGCGGTTCCAGACTCCGCTCAGTAGCCCGGCGCGATGAAGATTGCGCGCCATGGAACTGCCCATCGCGCCCAGTCCGATGAACCCCGTACGCATCACTGCTTGGCTCCGCCTAAGGCGCGGTCAATGTAACAGGCTGGCGGCGCGCGGTGCGAGCGCTGGCGATCGAGGCTGGTCGGAAGGACCCTGGGGCGGTTCAGGACGCCGGGTTGCCGCAGCTGCGCTCCATCTCGAGGCGGGCGTTGAGGCGACCCTGGTCCGCTTCCGCGTCGGTGAGATACTCGCGTTCACCCGCTGAGTTCAGGCGATAGACGCGGCGCGCCTCCACGGACTTCTCGTATTTTTCCTTGGCCTGCTTGCACTGCTCGGCGCGGGCCGCGCTCACGTCCTTCTGCACGGCCGTGCGTGAGGCATCCAGGCCGAGACGGGCATTGGCGCCGGCATCGATGGGCGTACCAGCGCTCGGGGCCGGGGCGGCACGGGCCGATTGCGGGGCCGCCGAGGTGCGCACCACGGTCGCGCCGGGGCTCCAGCGATCGCTGCAATCGCGGCCCTGGTTGTTGCAAAAAATGTCACCGCCGCTGGCCGTACCAAAACCGGCCAGACCCGCGACGATCAGAAACAAGGTGGTCGGATACCGCATTATTCCCACTCCCGCACGAGTGCAAGAGTATCAGGAATGGGGGCAGCCACAAATGTGCGGCGTGTCACAAAAAGGCCCCGGCCGCGTCGCCACGGCCAGGGCCCATCTGCAATTGGAGTACTGCGACCTATTCTATGCGTTCACCGTGCATGGCGATGTCCAGGCCCTCGCGCTCCTCATCGGGGCTCACCCGCAATCCGATGGTCAGGTCGATCACCTTGAGGATGACCAGGCTGGCGACGAAGCCGTAGACCAGCGTGGTGCCGACGCCCCACAGCTGCGTGGCCACCGAACCGTCCACGCCGCTGATCTCCCGGCTCACCAGCGCCCCGGTCAGCAGGGCGCCGACGATGCCGCCGATACAGTGGACCCCGAAGGCATCCAGCGAATCGTCATAGCCCAGGGCCTTCTTGAGCGAGGTGGAGGCGACGAAGCACAGGACACCGGCCGCCACGCCGATGATCACCGAAGCGCCCGGGCCCACGAAGCCCGAGGCCGGCGTGATCGCGACCAGGCCGGCGACGGCCCCCGAGGCGATGCCCAGCACGCTGGGCTTACCCTTCGCAGCCCATTCCGTGAACATCCAGGCGAGCGCCGCGACCGCCGTGGCGATCTGCGTCGCCGTCATCGCCATGCCGGCGCGACCGTCCGAGGCCACCGCCGAGCCGGCGTTGAAGCCGAACCAGCCGACCCACAGGAGCGAAGCGCCGATCACCGTCAGGGTCAGGTTGTGCGGAGCCATCGATTCCCGGCCCAGGCCCTGGCGTTTACCCAGCATCAGCGCCGTAGCCAGGCCGGCAATGCCGGCGTTGATGTGCACCACGGTCCCGCCGGCGAAGTCGAGCACGCCCTTGGCGGCCAGCCAGCCCGAAGGCTCCCACACCATGTGGGCGATCGGGCAATAGACCACCAGCAGCCAGACGCCCATGAACCACATCATGGCCGAGAACTTCATGCGTTCGGCAAAGGAGCCGCAGATCAGCGCCGGCGTGATGATGGCGAAGGTCAGCTGGAACATGGCGAACACCGTCTCCGGGATGGTGGTCGCGATGTGCGAGACGCTGGTTTTGCCGGCCTCCTTCAGGTAACTGACCGAATTGAACAGCGAGTGGGCCCAGCCGCCCAGAAACGCCGTGCTGCCGGGCGTGAAGGCGAGCGAGTAACCCACCAGCCACCACAGCACGGTCACCAGGCAGGTGATGGCGAAGCTCTGCATGAGTGTCGCCAGCACGTTCTTCTTGCGGACCATGCCGCCGTAGAACAGGGCCAGGCCTGGAATCGTCATCATCAGCACCAGGGCCGTCGACGTGAGCATCCAGGCGGTATCGCCTGAACTGATCTTGTCGTTGGTGACCAGAAAGGGCTCGGTCGGTGTCGCCGGGGCGGCCGGCGTGGCGGCAGCCGCCGGTGCCGCTGCAGCCTCCGCTGCGGCCGGGGCCGCGGCCGGCGCGGCGCCCGTCGCCGCCTGATCGGCCAATGCTGGCGTGGCCAGCAGCGGTCCGAGCGCCAGCAACAGCCAGGTGAGCGCTGCGGCGATCGCCCGCCCGTCGAGCCCAGGACATTTTCTCAACACTTCAATGCGCATACTTGCGACTCCCAGCTTCAGTTTCATGTAGCGGCCGTGCCGATTTCCCCGGTACGGATTCGGATGGCCTGTTCGAGGTGCGCGACCAGGATGAGACCGTCCCCGGGCTGGGCCGTACGCGACACGTTCGCGATGGCCTCCACGACCGGCTCTGCGACCGCGGCATCGACGGCGATCTCAACCTTGTGGCGCGGTCCGAACTCACAGTCATGCACCTCGGTCACGGTGACGCCCTGCACGCCCAGCTGGGCGATTGCGTGGCGCAATTCATCCAGCTTGAACGGCCGGACGAATGCCGTAATGATCTTCATCAAAGCGTTTCTCAACGAACGACCCTGAATCCCGTATTCCGGTCTTGCGAGGGTGCGCGTATCCTTCCGTAAGCCGCGAAGGGCGCCGGTGGCTATGTGCAGAATCCGTGCCACGGCTGCGGGCGGGCGATTCGGCCTTCGGCGGGCGGCGCGGGGCGCCCGTTGCACCAATGTAGACGGTGCGCGCGGTTCGACGCGCAGTTTCAGAGCAACTCGAGTCCAGGGAGGCGGCGATGGAAGGCATACAGATGGAAGAAATGGCCCGGCGCTTCGTCGCGGGGCTGCCTGCCGCGCTTGACAGCATGCGCGCCGATCTCGAGGCCAACTTCAGGGCGGTCCTGCAGGGCGCGGCCGGGCGCCTCGATCTGACCTCGCGCGGCGAGTTCGATGTGCAGAGCAAAGTGCTCGAGCGCTCCCGCGAGCGCATCGCGCAACTCGAGGCGCGCATTGGGGCGCTGGAAGAGCGGCTGCAGCAGCTGCAGCAATCACTCCCGCCGGTATCGGACTAGCCGCGCCGCGCTCAAGCGAGGGCTGCGGTGAGCGTGGCGCAGATCCTCAGTCGCGCGCAGCTCGGGCTGGACGCGCCCCTCGTGCAGATCGAGGCCCACCTGGGCAGCGGCCTGCCGGGCTTCTGCATAGTGGGTCTGCCCGCCCCGGTGGTGCGCGAAAGCCGCCAACGGGTGCGTTCCGCAATCCTGAATGCCGGCTTTGAGTTTCCACCGGGTCGTATCACAGTAAACCTCGCGCCCGTTGAACTCGCCAAGGAGGGCGGTCGCTATGACCTGCCGGTGGCCCTGGCACTGCTGGTCGCGAGCGGGCAACTCCGCATGCGTTCGGACCTGCAGCCGGAGTGCTATGGGGAGCTGGGCCTGGGGGGCGAACTGCGAGCCGTGCACGGCCTGCTGCTGGCCGCGGCGCACGCCGCCCGCGCCGGTCACGACCTGATCGTGCCGGGCGCCGATCTCGGCGAGGTGCGTCTGGCACGCCATCGGCGTGCCTTCGGATTTCCGGGTCTGAAGTCGGCCTGCGCCTTCCTGTCGGGCGCCGCGCAGCAGGCCGAAGACAGCTTAGGCCAAGAACCTAATTTGTTCCTGAATTCGGAACAATATCCCTCTCTGGACGATGTAAAGGGCCAATGGCGGGCTAAAAGAGCACTCGCCATCGCTGCTGCGGGTGGCCATAGCCTGTTGATGGTCGGTCCGCCGGGCAGCGGCAAGAGCATGCTGGCGATGCGACTGCCGGGCCTGTTGCCGCCGCTGACCGAAGCGGAGGCCATGGAAGTGGCGGGCATCGCCTCGATCAGCGCGCAGGGATTTGATCCGGCCCGCTGGGGACAGCGGCCGTTCCGCGCACCGCACCACGCCGCTTCGGCCAACGCCATCGTGGGCGGTGGTTCGCGACTGCGGGCCGGTGAAATCAGCCTGGCTCACCGGGGCGTGCTGTTCATGGACGAGCTGCCTGAGTTCGACCGGCGGGTCCTGGAGGCCCTGCGCGAACCACTGGAATCGGGCGCCATTCATCTGGCGCGCGCTGCGGGCCGCCTGGACCTGCCGGCCGAATTTCAGCTGGTGGCCGCCATGAATCCCTGCCCCTGCGGCTACCTGGGCGATGAATCGCGGCTGTGCCGCTGCGGTCCGCGGCGGGTCCAGCGCTACCGCGACCGTCTTTCCGGCCCGCTCCTCGATCGCCTCGATCTGCAGATCGAAGTGCCGCGCGTCGAACTGCCCGCGCTGCAGGCGGGGACGGCGGCAGGCGGCCCGTCTCTGGACTGCGAGGGCAGCGGGGCGGCGCTGGCCACGGCCGTGCACGCGGCGCGCGCGCGCCAGCTCGCGCGGCAGAACTGCTGTAACGCCCGTCTCGATCACGCGGGCATCGAGGCCCACTGCCGCGCCCACGCCGCGGCCTTGCGCCTGCTCGAGCGCGTCGCGACGCGCTTTGCGCTCTCAGCCCGCGCCTATCATCGCCTGCTGAAAGTCGCGCGCTCGATCGCCGATCTGCAGGGGGCCGATCTCATCACGCCCGGACACGTTGGCGAGGCGGCGAGCCTGCGGCTGGCGGCGGCCCTGGATATTTCACCGGGCGGGAACCCGTCCGCGACGGTCCCGGGATCGGCGGGGCTGGCCTATTGGCCCTTGGATACGAGGTAATCCACGCCGCTCTTGATCAGCTCATCCGTCAGATCGGTGCGGCCGCCCTTCGCAGGCATCACGCCGACGGTGCCGGTGAAGCCCTTCAGCGCGTGTTCGTAGAGCGTGGCTTTGCCTTTGGCGATGCGCGGTGCCCAGGCGGCGTGATCCCCGAACTTCGGTGCGCCCACCAGCCCGGTGGCGTGGCAGGTCTTGCAGACCGCTTCGTACAGCGCCGGGCCATCGCCGGGCACGGCCAGGGCGATGGCGGCTCCCTGCGGTGCAGCCTGGAGCTGCATGGCGGAATTGTCCTTGCCCGCGACAGCCTCGCGCACGAAAGGCCGGATGCGCTCTTCGGTGCTGGCGACGTACTTGGGATCCTCGTAGACCTCTTTGACCTGCGTCCGATCGGCCACCCAACGCGCCATGGCGAAGATCATCAGGGCGACCACGATCAGCAGGGCGATGATCGCGCTGAAGGTATTAAAAAAATGCGTATCCTGCTTGCTCACGGGCGATCCGATGGGTGACGGCGATCTGGGCCTAGAATTATAACGGTTGAACTATTGGCGCGCCCGGCGGGATTCGAACCCACGACCTGCAGCTTCGGAGGCTGCCACTCTATCCATCTGAGCTACGGGCGCGGCGGCGCGCAAGATTACCCGAAGCCGGCTCCCGCCGCGACCGCCCGGTGCAGCCCAAGGGTGCCGCCGGACCGGCGCGGCCGCCGGCCGTCCGCTACAGCCATCCCCGCCGCTTGAAGATGACGTAGGGAATCACGGCGGAAGCCACCATCAGCCCCAGCGCTGCCGTGAAGCCCCAGGATTCGTGCAGCCAGGGGATCTGTTCGAAATTCATGCCGTAGACCGTGCCGATGACCGAGGGTGGCAGCAGGAATACCGTGACCACCGAGAATATCTTCAGGATGTTGTTCTGGTCGATATTGATCATGCCGAGGGTGGCATCGAGGATGAAGGACACGTTGCTGCCGAGGAATGAAGCGTGGTCGCTGAGGGCGACCACATCGCGTGACAGCGTACGCAGACGGGTGCGCACTTCATTGGTCAGATTGGCCGTGGCCGCCTGCTGGACGAAGGCCAGCGCGCGGCCCAGGCTGACCAGGCTTTCGCGGGTCTTGGCGATGAGCTCGCCGCTCTGGCCGACGCGCTCCAGCACCGCACGAAAATCGCGCGCGCCGCCGCGCCGGCGCCCGGATGGCCGCGTGAAGACTTCGGCGGAGATCGCGTCCAGGTCGGCGCTGACGCGCTCGACCACGTCGGCGACACGGTTGATGATGGCCTCGATGAGACCGGCCAGCACGGCCGGCCCGGAATTGCAGGTGGCCGCGTGGCGCTCGGCGTAGCTGATGTAGCGGCGGAAGGGGAGCGGGTCGGTGTAGCGGTTGGTGATCAGGCAGCCGTTTTTCAGGATGAAGGTGATCTGCGAATGCTGCGGCAGATCGGTATCGAGCTTGGTGACGATGGTGGAGGTCAGGTACCCCGCGCCTTCCTCTTCATAGAGGCGGTTCGATGACTCGATTTCGCGCATCTCCTCGCGCGTCGGCACGTCGACGGCGCACTGCGCCTCCACCGCCTGCTCTTCCGCCGGCGTCGGCTCGAACAGATCGATCCAGACGGCGCCGGGGAGCGTGGCGGAGGGCACGCTCACCAGGCCGGGGCCCTGCAATGCATAGCGAATCAGCATGTGCAGCCGTGGTGCGGGAACTGAAGGCCGGACGGGCCTGTGCTACCGGCTCTTTTCGCTGGCGGCGAGGTCGTTGATGATGCTGATCAGCGCATTCATGTTGGCCGGCGCGTTCGCGCCGCCGCTCGCCATCGTCACGTCGGTCACGTACTTGCCGTTGATGATGATCAGCGGCACGCCGTCCACCTTGTAGCGGTGTACCAGATCGTCCGCCCTCTGCATATTGGTCTGGACCGTGAAGGAATTGTAGGCATTGGTGAAATCGCTGGCGCTGATGCCATGCCCCGCGACGAACTTGAGCTGTGCCGACGTGGACTCGCTGTCGTTGCCCTGGAGGAACATGTAGTTCTTGCGCTCGTGCATCTCCGCAAACACCTCGGCGTGCAGCGCCTCCTCCTTGCCGAGCGCCTGCAGGGTATAGAAGAGGCGTGCGTGCGAGCGGTGCACTTCGCCCCAGGTAACGGGCACGCGCTTGAAATCGATCCAGGCGGGCTTGCTCTTGCGCCAGGTCTCGAGGTAGGGGTCGAAGGCATAGCAGTGCGGGCAGGCGTACCAGAACATCTCGACGACTTCCACTTTGCCTGCCGGCGCATCGGTAGGCTGTGCCGGCACCAGCAGCTGATAGTTCGTGCCGGCGACCCACTTGCCGGCCGGCAGCCGGCCCGCAGCCGGGAGCGGTGCGGTGCGTTCCAGCTTTGATTCCCCGCTGCTCTCGGTCGTGGCCACCTTCGAAGATTCCGAAGTGGTGGTCGTCGTGGCCGAGGCGGTGGGCGCCGCAGTCGGCGCGGGCGCCGGCGCCGCCGTCGGCGGGGGAGCGGCGGGCGGCGGCGCGGTATTGTTCGAGCAGGCCGACAGCGCGAGCAGGGCGAGGCCCAAAAGAATCCGGGAAGTTTTCATATCAGCGCATGCCCTGAATGTAGGAAGCGAGATCGCGCATCTCGGCGTCGGAGAGCCGTGCGGCGACGGTGTGCATGATCACGGCGTTGTCACCGCCGCGGCTCGCACCTTTTTCATTCTTCGCGTAGCGCACGTCCGCGCTGTAGGCGCTGAGCTGCTTGATCACGTAGGCGGCGTGCTGGGCCCGCAATGCCGGGTAGCCGGCGGCGGGGTTGCCGCGCCCGAGCGGCCCGTGGCAGGCCGCGCAAGCCGGGATGCCACGCGCCCGATCGCCACTGCGATACAGGCGCTGGCCGGCCTGCCAATAGGACGGGTCGGCCTCCAGACCGCTCGGCGCCTGTTGCGAGTAAAACGCCGCGACGTCCTCGATGTCCTGGTCGTTCAGGATGCTGGCCATTCCGGGCATCATCATCGCCCCGGGGTCGCCGGCCTTCCCCGTGCGGGCGCCATCGTGCAGCAGATGCAGCTGGTGTTCGATATAGGCGGCGTTCTGGCCGGCGAGGCTGGGATATTCGGGGACGGTGCTGTTGCCATTCGGTCCGTGGCAGGCCAGGCACATCGGGGCTCGGGCCGCACCGGCCTCCGCCGAGCCCATGGACCATGACGCGGACGCGCCGATCAGGGCGAGCGCGCAGCAGCCGAGGCGGAAGGTCGCGGTCATGAGGATATCCGTTCCGATGAAGCGCGGAATTGTACACTAGGAGCTTGCTCAGGCGTTCCGGCCGGCGGCGAGCGCCGCGAGCCCAAAGGCGACCGTACCGTGAGTCATTACCCACAGGCCGCACTGATACTGAGCGCGGCGCACGCCCGCCAGTTCCCGCACGACAGCGGTGCCGAAGTGGCCTTCGCGGGACGCTCGAACGCCGGCAAGTCGAGCGCCATCAATGCCGTGACAGGCCGGCGGGCGCTGGCGCGGGTCAGCAAGGCGCCCGGCCGCACGCGGCTGCTGAATTTTTTTGAACTGCTCCCGGGCCGCCGCATCGTCGATCTGCCCGGCTATGGCTACGCCCGGGCGAGCGCGGCGGAACGGGCCAGCTGGGCACCGATGACCACGGCGCTCGCCAGGCGCAGTTCCCTCAAGGGCCTGTTCCTGATCGTCGACAGCCGCCGCGGCCTGCTCGAGGGGGACGCCGGCCTGATCGCCTGGTCGCAGCAGGCCGGCTGCCCGGTGCACGTGCTGCTGACAAAGTGTGACAAATTGACCCGTGCGGAACTGGCCAGGGTCCTGCTCGCCACGCGCCAGGCCTTGGCGGAAAGCGCCACGCTGCAGGCTTTTTCAGCCGTTGACGGTACGGGCCTGGACGAGGCGCGACGCCAGCTGGATCGCTGGCTGCAATAAAAAGCCCTGGTGGCCATTGATTTGGGGGGAGTGGCCACCAGGGCAGAGGAACCCGCTTAGGGAGGGAAGCGGGGAGCGTTTATGACGCTCACGGTTGGTTTGAGGGTGCCGTCCTGCTTTAGTTCCCCGCGGCGGGGGTAAAATTCAAGGACAGGCCTCGATGCCCTAATGCGCCTCGTCCCAATTGCGGCCGTGGCCCACCTCGACCCTGAGCGGCACGCGAAGTTCCGCGGCCGCGGCCATCAGCGCACGCACGCGATCCGTGGCGGCCGCGACGAAATCGGCCCGCACTTCCAGCACCAGTTCATCGTGCACCTGCATCATGAGCCGGGCCGCAGTGTCCGGCTCCCGGCACCAGGCGTCGACCGCAAGCATCGCGCGCTTGATGATGTCGGCCGCCGTGCCCTGCATCGGCGCGTTGATGGCACTGCGTTCCGAATACTGCTGCAGCTGCCGGTTACGCGAGGCGATATCCGGCAGATAGAGGCGCCGCCCGTAGACGGTCTCGACGTAGCCCTCGCGCCGCGCCCGCTCGCGCGTGCTGTCCATGTACTGGCGTACCCCCGGATAGCGGGCGAAATAGCGCTCGACGTATTCGGCCGCGGCGCTGCGGGCGATGCCGAGCTGGCGCGCGAGTCCGAAGGCGGACATGCCGTAGATCAGCCCGAAGTTGATCGCCTTGGCCGAGCGGCGCTGCTCAGCCGTGACGGCTTCGGGTGCGACGCCGAAGACTTCCGCCGCCGTGGCCTGGTGTATGTCGAGGTCGGCCGCGAAGGCGCGCAGCAGCCCGGCATCGCCGGACAGGTGCGCCATGATGCGCAGCTCGATCTGCGAGTAATCGGCGGCCAGCAGCAGGTGACCGGGCGGTGCGATGAACGCCTGGCGGATGCGCCGGCCCTCCGGGCTGCGGATCGGAATGTTCTGCAGGTTCGGATCCGTGGAGGAAAGGCGCCCCGTGGCGGCCACGGCCTGGTGATACGAGGTGTGGACGCGTCCGGTGGTCGGATCGATCTGCTCGGGTAGCCGTTCCGTGTAGGTGGAGCGGAGCTTGGCCAGTGCGCGGTATTCGAGGATCAGTTTCGGCAGCGGGTAGTCGGCGGCGAGTTCCTCGAGCACATCCTCGGCGGTTGAGGGTTGCCCGGTCGGTGTCTTGCGCAACACCGGCAGCTGGAGCTTTTCGAACAGGATCTGCTGCAGCTGCTTTGGTGATTCGAGGTTGAAATCCTGTCCGGCCGCACGCTGCGCCTCGAGGCCGAGTTCCTGCAAGCGCACGGCGAGTTCCTGGCTCTGCTGCTGCAGCATGGCGCGGTCGATGAGCACGCCACCGCGCTCCATGCGCTGGAGCACCGGCACCAGCGGCTGCTCGATCTCCATGTACAGCTTCGCAAGTGCCGGAATGGCGGCGAGCCTCGGCCACAGCTCGCGGTGCAGGCGCAGCGTGATGTCGGCGTCTTCGGCGGAATATTCCGCCGCGCTCTCCACGCTCACCTGGTCGAAACTGATCTGCTTGGCGCCCTTGCCCGCCACGTCCTCGAAATGAATGGTACGGACGCCGAGGTACCTGAGCGCCATCGAATCCATGTCATGCCGGGTCGCGGTGCTGTCGAGCACGTACGATTCCAGCATCGTGTCGTAGCGCTGGCCGCGCAGGCTGATGCCGTGGTTCTGGAGCACGTGCATGTCGAATTTCATGTGGGCGCCGACCTTGGCGAGCGCGGCATCCTCCAGCAGCGGCCGCAGTGCCTCGAGGACGCGCTTGCGATCCAGCTGCTCGGGCGCCCCGGCGTAAGTGTGCGCCAGCGGAATATAGGCGCCGCGGCCGGGCTCGATGCAGAAGGAGACTCCGACGATCTGCGCCTGCATGTAATCGAGCCCCGTGGTCTCGGTGTCGAAGGCGAACAGCTCGGCGCTCTCCAGCCGCTCGCGCCAGCCGAGAAACTGCGTCCAGTCGGTGATCATCGTGTAGTGGCGCTCGAGCGTATCGGCGCCGGGTACAGGCGCGGCCGGCGCGGTCGGCACCGCTGCGCCGGCCGCGGGACTGGAATGGGTGCCCGCAGGCGCGGCGCCGGCGCCCGCTGAGGCCTCGCCGCCATCGAGCTGGCGCAGGAAGGAGCGCATCTCGAGCCGCGTGTAGAGTTCGCGCAGGGCCGCGGTATCGGGCGGGCGGGGAGTCAGGGCCGCCTCGTCCACCGGCAGGTCGACGTCGCAGCGTATCGTGGCGAGCCGGCGCGAGAGCGTCACGGTATCGATCCCGGCGCGCAGATTTTCGCCCACCTTGCCGCCGATCTCCGCCGCGTGTTCAAGCAGCGCATCGAGCGTGCCGTAGGCATTGAGCCATTTGGCGGCGGTCTTGGGTCCCACCTTGTCGACGCCGGGAATGTTGTCCGAGCTGTCGCCGACCAGCGCCAGATAATCGATGATCTGCTCCGGATAGACGTCGAACTTGGCCTTCACGCCGTCGCGATCCAGCAGCGTATCGCTCATCGTGTTGATCAGCGTGATGCGCTCATTGACGAGCTGGGCCATGTCCTTGTCGCCGGTCGAGATCAGCACCTGCTGGCCGATCGCCGCGGCGCGCTGCGCCAGCGTGCCGATCACGTCGTCGGCCTCGACGCCGACGATGCGCAGCAGCGGCAGGCCCATGCCGCCGACCGCGGCCAGGAGCGGCTCAATCTGCGCGCGCAGATCGTCGGGCATCGGCGGCCGGTGCGCCTTGTACTCGGCGAACAGCTCGTCGCGAAAGGTCTTGCCCGGCGCATCGAACACCACCGCAACGCGTGCCTGCGGATATTCGCGCACGAGCTTGTGCAGCATGTTGAGCACGCCGTGTACGGCGCCGGTGGGCTCGCCACGCGAGTTGCTGAGCGGCGGCAGGGCGTGAAAAGCCCGATAGAGATAGGAGGAACCGTCGACGAGCAGCAGGTCCGGTCTGGGTGTCATGCGCGCGGGGTCCCGCGGTCAGCGGGCGGTGGCGGGATCGGGCGTGCCTGGCGTCTTGCGCCGCGCGGCTGGATCGTCCGTGGGCGTCGCCGCGGGCGCGGGCGCGGCGGCAGGCGCTGCGGCGGGTGTCTCAGCGGGCGCCACCGACGGCGCCACCGACGGTGCCACCGAGGGCGCCGTGGCGGGCGCCGTGGCGGGCGTTGCGCTGACCGGCGGCGCGGGCACGGCCAGCGGCGCGCGATCGGGCAGATACAGTGGTCCCTTCTGGCCGCAACCGGCGGAGAGGAGCAGCGCGCCCAGCAGGGCACACCAGCGGACGCCTTGCATAAATACGGGCAGGCGTCTGCGCCCGATGAGCAGCCGGCTCATGCGGCCGCCACCGGTGCGCCGCCGGGCAGCGGCATCGGGCGGCGTTCCCGCAATGCCAGCCAGCCGCGTATCACGCGGTAGGCGACCCACAGGCCCACGAGGCAGAATCCGGCGACGACAATGAAAATGCCGATCACGATCAGGGTGAGCGGCGCACCGACGAGCAGCGTGATTGCGATCCACAACAGCGCCAGCCAGAAAGTGCGGATCTGCCAGCTGAAGTGCGTCTCGAGCCAGGTGCCGCGCGCCTGCGCGCGCCGCGCGTAGTTCATGATCACCGCAATGACGGACGGCAGGCCGAAGACAAAGCGGCCGGCAATGCTCGCGCCCGTGAGCACGCCGGTCAGCACGGCGCTGGCGTGCAGGGCATAGATGATGTGAGTGTAGGCAATGAGCCCCGCATCGGGCTGGCGGACGCCCGTCTGGTCGTAGGTGTCAGCCATGCTTGCCTCTCACTTTCCGCCAGCGGTAAATCGGGCCGCGATGCGCCGATAGGCCTCGCGAAACGGCAGGCCTTCTTTCACCACCAGAGCGTAGGCTTCGCCGGCGGCATGCACAGACGGATCGATCTTCACGAGCTCGGGCCGGAATTTCAGCGCGTCGAGTACCGCCATGGACACGTCCATGCTCTGCGCGCACAGGTCGATGCCGCGAAACAGCGGTGCCTTGAGCAACTGCAGGTCGCGCTGGTATCCGGAGGGGAGCTTCGCGCACAGTGACAAGGCCTCCGTCAGGCAGGCGAGCGCGCTGGAGGAACGGCCGCGCAGCAGCTCGAGCACGTCCGGGTTGCGCTTCTGCGGCATGATCGAGGAGCCGGTGGTGAAGGCCTCGGGCAGGTCGACGAACGCGAATTCCTGCGTATAGAACAGCAGCAGGTCGGTGGCCAGGCGCCCCAGGTCCTGCATCAGCAGGGTCGCCTCGAACAGCAGCTGGGCCTCGGCCTTGCCGCGCGACAGCTGTACCGCGGTCACCGGCTCCTGGGTGCTGTCGAAACCCAGGGCCCGCGTGGTGGCATCGCGATCCAGCGGCAGGCCCGGCGTGCCATAGCCCGCTGCGGAACCGAGCGGATTGCGGCCGGCGCGGCGCCGCACCGCGCGCACGCCCTCCGCATCGTCGCGCAGTTCGGCCGCGTAGCCGCCCGCCCACAGCGCCACGGAACTGGGCATGGCCTGCTGCATGTGCGTGTAGCCGGGCAGGGCAATCGTGCCCTGGCGCTCCGCCAGGCGGTCGAGCGCCGCGGCGACGGCTTCCGCGCCGGCGGCCAGCTGCGCCAGCGCGTCGTGCAGATACAGACGCAGGGCCGTGAGCACCTGGTCATTGCGCGAGCGGCCCAGGTGAATGCGGGCGCCGGCCGCGCCGCTGCGGGCGGTCAGGTGTCTCTCGAGGGCGGTCTGGCCGTCCTCGTCGCTGAGCTCGATGCGCCACTCCCCGCGCGCGTGCGCCGCGCCCAGCGCGCCGAGGCCTGCGCAGATGGCCTCGCAGTCGGCGGGGCTGAGCAGCCCCTGGGTCCGCAGCATCTGCGCGTGGGCGATGGAAGCGCGCACGTCGTAGGGCACCAGCCGTTCATCGAGTATGTGGTCCTCGCCGGCGGTGAATTGCAGCACGCGCTCATCGAGCGGCGCACCCTTGTCCCACAGTCTGATCATGTGGCCTCGAAGCAGGAAAGGCGGCCAATGATAGTCCCGCGGGTGGCGGAACCGAAACCGAATTCAAGGCGCCGCGCTGGCATGCGTGCAGCTCCGCCTAGAGTGTACCGCCGCCGGCGGAATCCTGTTCAGCGGGAGTCAGCGCCTTGATATCGGCGACGACGAGCGTGCCCGTGCCCTCGTTGGTGAAGACCTCGGCCAGTATGCTGTCGGGCGATCGATAGCCGATCACGTGCACGCGCCGCACGCCGCCGCGTACTGCATCCTCGATCGCCCTGGCCTTCGGCAGCATGCCATCGACGATCCTGCCCTGCTCGCGCAGGCGGGCGAGGCCGGCCAGGTCGATGTAGGACACCACCGAGCCGGGATCGGCGATGTCCTCGAGTATGCCCGGCGCGCCCGTGCACAGGATGAGTTTCTCGGCCTGCAGGGCCGCACCGATCGCAGCCGCCACCGTGTCGGCATTGATGTTCAGCAGCTGGCCGCCGGCATCGGCCGAGAGCGGGCTGATCACCGGCATCAGACCGGCGTCGAGGTGCTTGCGGATCACATTGGTGTCAATCTGATCGATGTCCCCGACAAATCCGAAGTCGACGGTCTCCGTGTCGGTGGGGTGGAGCCGGACCGGCGGGCGGCGGTGGGCCTGCACCAGGCCGGCGTCGACACCGGAGAGCCCGACCGCGTCGATCTGCAGCTCGCGGCAGATCGCCAGAATGCGCGTGTTGATCAGTCCGTTGAGCACCATCGAGGTCGCGTCGAGGGATTTTTCGTCTGTGATCCGCCGTCCCTGCACCATGCGGGTGGACACGCCCATCGCCGCGCTGACCGCGGTCAGCTGCGGGCCGCCACCGTGCACCATCACCACGCGCACGCCGAGGTAATGCAGGATCGCGATCTGCTCGATCAGTGCGCGCGTCAGCTCGGCATCGCCGAAGACTCCGCCGCCGACCTTGACGACGAAAATCCTGCCCTTGTACAGGCGGATGTAGGGCGCCGCGCCACGCAGCGCGCGGATCGTGGCCACCTGTTCGGTTCGATGCAGTTTCATGATGAGGGCGGACTCCAGCAGCAGGGTTTCATGAGCGGAGGAGGCGATGCAGCACGGCCATCTGGGCCGGCAGGCGGTTGTAGGCCTGGCGGAGCACGAGGCTGCGCGGTCCGTCGAGCACCTCGTCCGCAACCGCGACGTTGCGCCGGAGCGGCAGGCAATGCATCAGCCGGCAATCGGGCGCGCTGCGCGCGAACCAGTCGGCGCGCACACACCAGTGGCCGAGTCTGCGGCGCAACTCGCGGTCGGCCTCGGCATCGCCATAGTGCGCGGTGCTGCCCCATTCCTTGGCATACAGCACGTGCGCGCCCTCGAGGGCCGCCTCCCGGTCCGTCGTTTCAGTCACGGCACCGCCGCTGGCCGCGGCGGCCGCGCGCGCGCGCTCCATGATGGCTGGCGGCAGCGCAAACCCTTCCGGGCTCAGCACGATGACTTCCATGCCGCGCATCGCCGCCATGTGCACCGTGGCCGCGGGCACCGCCAGGGGCAGCGCCCGCGGATGCGCGACCCAGCTCAGCACGAGGCGGCGGCGGCCTGTGCCAGGCAGTTCATCGAGTGTCTTCCAGTCGGCCAGTGCCTGGCAGGGATGATTGATCGCCGATTCCAGGTTGATGAGCGGCCGCTCGACCAGGGCCGACATCGCGGCAAACTGGCGGTCGGCCAGGTCGCTCGCGAGGTCCCTGCCCTCCGCAAAAGCGCGGATGCCCAGCGCATCGCAGTAGGAGGCGAGCACCGGCAGGCCCTCGCGGATGTGCTCGGCGGCCGCGCCATTCATCGGCACGCCGTCGCGCGTCTCCAGTTGCCAGCTGCCCTGGCCCGGTGTGATGACAAAGGAGGATCCGCCGAGCCGCGCCATGCCGGACTGGAAGGAGGCGAGCGTCCGGAGCGAAGGATTCAGGAACAGGAGCCCGAGCACCTTGCCCGCCAGCGCCTGCGGTTCCGGATGCGCCTCCAGCCGGCGCGCGAGCGCGAGCAGCTCACGCACTTCGCGCGTCTCGAGCTCGGCCAGATCGACGAAGCGTTTCATGATCGCGCGGCCGCGCTCCAGGCAGACATGGCTTCAGGTCCACCCGGGCGCGGGCGCCGTGAGGCCCGTTTCCTGCGGGAAGCCGAGCAGGCGGTTCAGCCATTGCACGGCGCCGCCGGCGGCGCCCTTGTTCAGGTTGTCGAGCACGCTCATCACCGCCACGCTGCGGCCGTCGCAGGCGACGCCCAGCCGGGCATAATTGCTGGCGACGATCTCCTTGAGGCGGGGCGGTGCGTCACCGACGGACACGAAGGGCGACTGCGCGTAGTACTCGCGCAGCAGCCCGAGCAGGCGCGCACGATCCACAGGCCGCTTCAGCAGGGCCTGGACCGTGGCATGAATGCCGCGGGCGAAGGGCCCGGAATGCGGCACGAAGGCGAACTGCGCCGGCACGCCTGCGGCGGCCTGCGCGCAGGCGCTCACTTCAGCCGCGTGGCGGTGCGCCAGCGGGTTGTAGGCGTACAGGTCGCTGTGCCGCGTCGGATGATACGTGGCCTCGACCGGCTTGCGGCCCGAACCGGTGCTGCCGGTCACGGCCGACACGAACAGTTGCGGCTCGATCAGATCGAGCGCCAGCAGGGGCACCGAGGCGAGCAGGATGGCGGTGGCAAAGCAGCCGGGGTGCGCGACGTGGGGCGTGCGAATCATGCCCAGGTGTTCGGGCACGGCGCAGCTGAATTGCGCGAGGCGTGCCGGTGCGCCGTGCGGATGCGGGTACACGGCCTCGTATGCCGCGGCCGTGGGATAACGGAAATCCGCCGAGATGTCCACGACGCGGGGAGCGTTGCCCGCCTGCTCGGCGACCGAGAGCAGCGCGTCGATGAGCCCGGCCGAGACGCCGTGCGGTGCGGCCCCGAGCAGGGCGGGCGCCCGCTCGCGGCGCAGGAGCGTGGCGATCTGCGCCTGCGACTGGAACAGCGTGCCGGGGTAGATGGCCGCCAGGTGCGGAAAAGCCTCCGCCACCGATGCGCCGGGACTCCCGTCCGACATGATGCCGGCCAGCTCGAGCTGCGGATGGGCCGCGATCAGCCGCAGCAACTCACCGGCCACGAGGCCCGTGCCGCCGAGCACAACAGTGGGAACGCGATTCAAGGGCTACTCGCTGACGCCGACGACACCGGCGCGTGCGCCCAGTCCCACCGCGTCGATGATCGCGTCGCCGAGCGGAGCCGGGTTGCTGATCGCGTTGCAGGCCGGCACCTTCAGCTGCTGCTCGATGATGTCGACGCCGACCTGGTTGTCGGTGGACGGTCCGGTGACCATGCAGGGCTCGATGTGGAAGCGTTCGCGCAGCAGCTTCACGCCGCCCCAGGCCGCGACCGGGTCGTTGGCCGAGAGCACCACGCCGGTGAGCGCGCGGCGGATGTCTTCGCAGCCGAGGATGGCATCGACTCCGTAGGTGCCGAGCAGGCCGTCGCCGAGTTCGAACACGATCACGTCCGGCCTGCCGGCGGCCAGTTCGCTGAGCATCGTGCGGGTGAGCGCCGGACCGGTGCGCGCAGAGGTGGTGACGACGCCCAGATCCGTGAAGATCATGGTCTTGCGCGCCCCGGCATCCTCGAAAGCCATGATGTCACGCCGCAGCGAGACGCCCGTGGCCTTGAACGCGTCCACCACCAGGCCGCGGTGACGCATGCGCGCCACGATCGCCGCCGCTGCCGCGGTCTTGCCCGCTTCCATGCAGGTGCCGGCGAGCGCCACCACCGGGACGCCGCGCACTTCGAGCGGCGCTTCGTAGTTCAGCCGGCGGAAGCCCACGCGCGCCGGCACGCCGATGCGCTCGCCCAGGTAGGGAAACTGCAGCACCACACCCAGCACGCGGCAGTCGAAGGGCTTGCCCTTGTCAGGGGTGGCCGAATCGCACAGGCCCATGACGCCGCCGATGTTGAGCATCTGGATGACGTCACCGGGCCGGAGTGCTTCGGGCACGTGCCCTGAATAGCCGAACAGGGCCTTGCGCGGCCCGAGCGCGCCGACGACGACGTCGCCCTTGGCGACCTTGGCCATGCGCCCGCTGGTCAGTTCGAGGGTGTTGTAGTTCGACTTGTCATTGAGGATCTCGGCGACCACCACCACGCCTTCCTCGGCGATGATCTCCTCGGCGATCCGCAGCTCGTGTCCGAGCGTGCAGGCCTGCGTGATCGAGGCGATCTTGTCGACGACGACAGTCTTCATCAGGGCGGCGCTCCCGGGGCTCGCTGTGCAGCCAGCTCGCCGGCGCGGCGGTGGAACACGCCGGTCAGGGCCGCGATCTTGGAAAATCCCAGCGCATCGGCGCTGGTCCACTCGCCCGCCGATTCGCCGTACACGCCCCGGGAGGCGCTCATCAGCGAGTAGGGCGATTCGACGCCCTCGACGAACATCGTTCCGGGCCGGAACAGCAGGTGCACCACGCCGGACACGCGCTGCTGCGAAGACAGGAGCAGGGCTTCGATATCGCGGCACACCGGATCGAGCAGCTGCCCCTCGTGCACCCAGTCGCCATAGGAGAGCGCGAGGCCCTCCTTGACGCGTTGCTGGCGCGGCGTGAGCACCAGCTTCTCCAGTTCGCGGTGTGCGTTGAGCAGCACTTCGGCCGCTGGCGCCTCGAAGGCCACGCGCCCCTTGGTGCCGATGATGGTGTCGCCGAGGTGGATGCCGCGGCCGATGCCGTAGGGAGCGGCCAGGGTCTCGAGCCGCTCGATGATCGGCACCGCCCCGAGCGCCTCGCCGTCCAGGCCGGCCGGCCGGCCCTGCTCGAAGCGCAGACTGTGCCGCTGCGGCGGGGCCAGGTGCGTGAACGCGTCCTTCGACAGCACCCAGGCGCTCTCCGGAATGCCGGCCTTCGAAGTCAGTGTCTCCTTGCCGCCGATGGTCACGCCCCACAGGCCGCGATTGGTGGAGTAGGCCGCGCCAAAAGCCGGTACCGGCAGCCGGCGCGCCTGCAGGTATTCCAGCTCTTCCTGGCGCCTGAAGGCGCGGTCGCGCACCGGCGCTATGATCTCCAGCTCCGGCGCGAGCGTCCGCAGGGCCACCTCGAAGCGCACCTGGTCGTTGCCGGCCGCGGTGCAGCCGTGCGCGATGGAATGGGAGCCGAGCCGGCGCGCCATCAGGGCGATGGTCTGTGCCTGCATCACGCGTTCGGCGCCGACGCAAAGCGGATACAGCTGGCCGCGGCGCACGTTGCCCATGATCAGGAAGCGCAGCACCTGCTCGAAGTAATCGGCGCGCGCGTCAATCTGGTGGTGCTCGAGGGCACCGAGCGCGAGCGCCCGCTCGCGCAGCCCCAGCGCTGCGGCGGCGTCGATGCCGCCGGTGTCGACGGTGACCGTAATGACCGGGCGGCGGTACTGTTCGGCGATCCACGGCACCAGGAAGGAGGTGTCGAGACCGCCCGAATAGGCGAGGACGATGGGCTCTGTACCCGCGGTCATGCTCTTGGGTTCCTAGATGCTGAAGTGTTCGCGCAGCCGGGTCAGCAGGCGCTGCTGCGCGCGGGCGTCGGCGCTGGCGATGAAGATCGTGTCGTCACCGGAGATGGTGCCGACCACGTCGGGCCACTCCGCCTTGTCGAGTGCGACCGCGACGCTCTGCGCCGCGCCGGTGCTGGTGCGCAGCACGATCAGCGAGGCGCCGGCCGGGCGCGCCGAGCGCACGAACTGCGCCAGGCTGCCGAGATTGCCCTGCGCGTGCGCGATCTCGGGCGGGGGCGGCAGATACCGGCCGCTGGCCTTGAGCACGCCCAGCTCGCGCAGGTCGCGGCTCACCGAGGATTGCGTGACGGCGAAACCGCGCTTCTTCAGCAGCTGCGTCAGCTCCGCCTGCCCGCGCACGATGCCGCTGCCGAGTATGGCCAGGATCGCGTCACGCCGGTCGTGCAGGTGGTGGTCGCTCAGCATGGGGGGGCTTGCATAAACATGCGAGTATTGTGCATAATTATGCGCCAGCGTCAAGCGTCGATGCGGCGCCTCAGCCGTCCTTGACATGCAATCAAATGCTTGCATAACATGGCGGCCTCCACGGACAGGCCCCATGAAGGACACCGACCTGGTCTTCAAGGCGCTGGCGGATCCCAGCCGCCGCAGACTCCTCGATGCGCTCAATGCCCGCGACGCGCAGACGCTGGGCGAGCTGGTCGGGCACCTGGACGTGACGCGCCAGGGCGTCACGCAGCACCTGGCCATACTGGAATCCGCGGGGCTGGTCGCGACGCGCTGGCGCGGCCGGGAGAAACTGCACTTCCTCAATCCCGTGCCGCTGCAGGAAATCTACGATCGCTGGATCTGCAGGTTCGAACGTTCGCGCCTGAAGGCCCTGCAGGAACTGAAGCGACGCCTGGAGGCTGCCGGTGGCTAAGGCCAGCTGCGTCTACGTGGTCCACATCGCCTCCAGGCCGGAAGCGGTCTGGCGAGCGCTCCCGGAAGGCGAATTCACGCGCCAGTACTGGGGCGGGGACAACCTGTCCGACTGGCTGCCCGGCTCGGCCTGGGAGCACCGCACCTCCGGGACGCCGCGCACGGTCGCCGTGCTCGGAGTGGTGCAGGAGGCAAAGGCGCCTCACCGCCTGGTGCTGACCTGGGCCGCCCCGGTGGACCGGGACGATCGTGACCGGCACAGCCGCGTGACCTTTGAGATCGAGCCGGTGGCCAACATGGTGCGCCTGACAGTCACCCACGATCAGCTCGAGCCCGGTTCCGACATGCAGCGCAAGATTTCCCAGGGCTGGCCGCGCGTCCTGTCGAGCCTCAAGTCCCTCCTCGAGACCGGCCGGGCGCTGGATACCTGGGCGGGCCCCTGAACTGCGCACCCTCCCCGGAGCCACTGGAGAACGAGCCATGAGCGCCAAACACAAGGTTGTTTCACATGAGCAGTGGCTGCAGGCACGGCAGGCGCTGCTGGTGCGCGAGAAGGCATTCACCCGCGAGCGCGAGGCGCTGAGCCAGGCGCGGCGCGATCTGCCCTGGGAAGCGGTCAGCGCCGATTACCGCTTCGAGGGACCCGGCGGCAGCGAGTCGCTGGCGGAGCTGATCGGTGGCCGCAGCCAGCTGATCGTGTATCACTTCATGTTTGCGCCCGACTGGGAGGCGGGCTGCAAGCACTGCTCCTTCTGGGCCGACAATTTTGATCCGATCATCGTCCATCTCAACCACCGCGACGTGAGCCTGGTGGCGATCTCCCGCGCGCCCTACGCCAGGCTCGCGGCTTGCCAGCGCCGGATGGGGTGGACGTTCAAATGGGTGTCCTCGGGGCACAATGCCTTCAATTTCGACTACCAGGTGTCCTTCAGTCCTGCCGAGATGGCGAACGAGCAGGTGTACTACAACTACACGACGCAGGACGCCGGAATGACCGATCGGGAAGGCGTCAGCGTTTTCTGCCGGGATGAATCGGGGCAGATCTTCCACACCTACTCCAGTTTTGCGCGCGGCATCGATATCCTCAACACCGCCTACCACTATCTGGACCTGGTGCCGAAGGGGCGCGACGAGCACGGGCGCAATCAGTACTGGGTGCAGCGCCGCGACGAGTACGCCGGCGCAGGCGTTGCGCCGGCGCGCGGCACTGGCTAACGTACCGGGAGGATCGGCGCGGCCCGCAGGCCGTGTGCGCAACTCACGTCCGGGCGGCCTCCCATGTACACGCTTTACTATTCCCCCGGCACGGCCAGCATGGCGGTGCACCTGGCGCTGCTCGAGACGGGCGTGCCCTATCAGCTCGAACTGGTGGATTTTTCGGCGCGGCAGCAGCGCAGCGCGGCTTACCTGCGCCTCAATCCGCTGGGCAGGGTTCCAACGCTGCTGATCGACGGGCAGCCCTACGCCGAATCGGGCGCGCTGCTGATGATCATCGCCGACCGCCACCCGCAGGCGCGTCTGGCACCGCCGCCGGAGAGCGCGCAGCGCCTGAGCTGGTACCAGTGGATCGTCTACCTGAGCAATGCGCTCGGCGCGAGCTATCGCTACTGGTTTTATCCTCCCGATCTCGGCGCCCCCGAGCATCCCGCGCCCGTGCGCGCGGCGCTGCAGGCGCGCATCGAAGCGGTGTGGACGCTGCTGGAGGCGCAGCTGGCCGCCAACGGGCCCTACCTGCTGGGCGGGGAATTCTCCGCCGCCGATCTGCTGCTGATCATGTACATGCGCTGGTCGCGGAACATGCCGCGCACGGCGCTCGAGTGGCCCGCGCTGCGCAACTTTGCCGCGTTGCTGCGCGCGCGCGCCAGCTGGCAGCGGCTCTGCGATATCGAGCAGCTGAGCGAGTGGCGCTCCTGAGGGCCCGGGTCCCGCCGCATCCTCAAAAGAGCCAACGGCATCAGTCACTTAAAGCCCCGCCGCGGGCGCAGTATTGCCAGCCGGCGCGCGCTAGTGGATATTCGTCGCGCCTAGGCGATGCCGCACCTGCCGTGCCGGCCCAATAACACCCGAATCGCCGCGATGGGAGCCGCAAGCATGAAGCCGGAAGAGGTCCGAACCGCCGCACAGGCGCGCGCCATCGTCGAGGAGCGTGGCCTGGAACACGTCAAGGTGGGCATCTTCGACAACGACGGGATCCTGCGCGGCAAGTACATCGACCGTGACAAGTTCTACGCGGCGCTCGACAAGGGTCTGGGCGTCTGCGACGTGGTGCTGGGCTGGGATTCGAACGACCAGCAGTACGATAACGTCAGCTTCACGGGCTGGCACACGGCCTATCCCGACGCCTTCGTGCGGCTCCTGCCCGAAACCTGCCGGAGCCTGCCCTTCGAGGGCAGCATGCTGCTGTTCCTGGGCGAGTTTGTCGGCCGGGCCGAGCAGGTCTGCCCGCGCGCCACGCTGCGGCGGGTGCTCAAACGCGCCGCGGGCCTCGGTTACGCCGTCACGGCGGCGGCGGAGTTCGAATTCTTCATGTTCAGCGAGACGCCCGACAGCGTGCGCGAGAAGGGATATCGCGGGCTGCGGAACCTGACGCCGGGCTACTTCGGCTACTCGATGCTGCGCAGCTCGGTGCACACCGAGCTTTATCAGGCCCTGCTCCTGCAATCCGCGCAGATGCGCACGCCCATCGAGGGCCTGCACACCGAGACCGGGCCGGGCGTGATCGAAGCGGCACTGCACTACTGCGAGGCGCTCGAGGCCGCCGATCGGGCCGCGATCTTCAAGACCTTCACCAAGGTGCTGGCGCAGCGCCGTGGACTGATGGCGACCTTCATGGCGAAGTGGTCGCAGCAGATGCCGGGGCAGAGCGGCCACCTGCACATGTCGATGACGCGCGCGGACGGCGCGCCGGTGTTTTACGACGAGAAAAAGCCGCACACGATGTCGGACGAGCTGCGCTGGTTCGTCGGCGGCCAGCAGGCGCTGATGCCCGAACTGCTGGCGATGGTGGCCTCCACCGTCAACAGCTACTCGCGGCTCGTGCCCGGTTTCTGGGCGCCGACCTCGGCGACCTGGGGCGTCGAGAACCGCACCTGCGCGTTGCGCGTGATCCAGGGCGGACCGAAGAGCCAGCGCGTGGAATACCGCATCGCCGCCGCCGACATCAACCCCTACCTGGCGATCGCGGCGGCGGTCGGCTCGGGCTTGTGGGGCATCGAACAGCGCATCGAGCCGGACGAGCCCATCACCGGCAATGCCTACGAGCGCAAGCTGCCGGCGAAACGCCAGCTGCCCCGCACCCTCACCGACGCGGCGGCGCAGTTCGCGCGCTCGAAGGCGGCGCAGGAACTGTTCGGCGCGCCCTTCGTCGAACACTTTGCCGCCAGCCGCGAGTGGGAAGAGCGCGAGTTCCGGCGCGCGGTCACGGACTGGGAACTGGCGCGCTACTTCGAGATCATCTGATGATGAAGACCATCAGCCCGGTCGACGGGCGCGTGTATGTCGAACGCGAGGCGGCGACGCCGACGCAGATCGAGAGCGCGCTGCAGCGCGCGCAAGTCGCGCAGCAGCTATGGCGCACCGTGCCGCGCAAGGAGCGCGCCGCGATCATGGAGCGCTTCTGTGCGGCCTTCGAGGCCCGCGGTGCGGAAATTGCCGCCGAGTTGAGCTGGCAGATGGGCCGGCCGAGCCGTTACGCGCCGAACGAAGTGCGCGGCATGCTGGAGCGGGCGCGGCACATGGTGGCCATCGCGGGCACGGCGCTCGGCGACATCGACGCGGGGCCGAAGCCGGGTTTCCACCGCTTCGTGCGCCGCGAGCCCCTCGGTGTCGTATTCGTGGTCGCGGCCTGGAATTACCCCTACCTGATTGCGGTCAACAGCGTGGTGCCGGCGCTGATGGCCGGCAACGCGGTGGTGCTGAAGCATTCGGCGCAGACGCCGCTGTGCGGCGAACGCTATGCCGAATGCTTCGCCGCCGCCGGACTCCCGGCGGGCGTGTTCCAGGTGCTGCACCTCGAGCACGCCGGCACCGAGCGCGTGATCCGCGATCCGCGCATCGACTTCGTGGCCTTTACGGGCTCGGTGGCCGGTGGCCACGCGGTGCAGCGCGTGGCGGCGGAACGCTTCATCGGTGTCGGCCTCGAGCTCGGTGGCTGCGATCCGGTCTATGTGCGCCACGATGCCAACCTGCCGCACGCCATCGAGAACATCGTCGATGGCGCCTATTTCAACTCCGGCCAGTCCTGCTGCGGCCTGCAACGCATCTACGTGCATGAGAGCGTCTATGAGCGCTTTGCCGCGGGTTGTAGCGAGCTGGTGGCGCAGTACCAGCTGGGCGATCCGCTCGATGCCGCCACCACCCTGGGCCCGCTGGTGCGCACCAGCGCGGCCGATGCGGTGCGGGCGCAGCTGCGCGCCTCGACCGAAGCGGGCGCGCGCCCGGTGATCGATGAGCGCGCCTTTCCCCTGAGCAAGCCCGGCACCCCCTACCTGGCCCCGCAGCTGCTGCTCGACGCACCGGCCGATTCGGCGGTGATGCGCGAGGAGATCTTCGGGCCGGTGGCCGGCGTCATGAAGGTGCAGTCCGACGATCAGGCCGTGTCCCTGATGAACGCCAGCGCCTTCGGGCTCACCGCTGCGGTGTGGACCAGCGATGAAGCGGCGGCGCTGGCGCTGGGCGAGCGGGTGCAGACCGGCACCTGGTTCATGAACCGCTGCGATTATCTCGATCCGGCGCTGGCCTGGGTGGGCGTGAAGGATTCGGGGCGCGGCTGTACGCTCTCGGTCGTCGGCTACGAGCACCTGACGCGGCCCAAGTCATTTCATCTGCGGGTGAAGACGTGAGTGTCCTCCTGAAAGCGAACTGGAACTATCCGACGCGCGTCTGGGCGGGCCCCGGGCGCATCGCGGAACTGGCCACGGCCTGCGCCGCCCTCGGCATCAGGCGCCCGCTGCTGGTGACCGACGAGGGCCTGCGCGATAACCCGATGATTCGCCAGGCGCGCGCCCTGGTGCCGGAGACGGGACTGTTCGCCGACGTGCGCGGCAATCCGGTCGCGGCCAACATCGAGGCGGGACTGCGCGCCTACCGCGGCGGCGGACACGACGGGGTGATCGCCTACGGCGGCGGCTCGGCGCTCGATGCCGGCAAGGTGATCGCCTTCATGTCCGGCCAGACCCGCCCACTGTGGGACTTCGAGGACATCGGCGACTGGTGGACGCGGGCCGACGAGCGCGGGATCGCGCCGGTGGTCGCCGTACCGACCACCGCAGGGACCGGATCCGAAGTGGGCCGGGCCGGCGTCGTGACCAACGAGGCCACGCACCAGAAGAAGATCATCTTCCATCCGAAGATGATGCCCGGCGTGGTCATCAGCGATCCGGAACTCACCGTCGGCCTGCCCTCCGGCGTCACCGCGGCGACCGGCATCGACGCCTTCGTCCATTGCTTCGAGGCCTATTGCACGCCAGGATTTCATCCGCTGGCCGACGGCATTGCGCTCGAGGGCCTGCGCCTGATCCAGGAGTACCTGCCGCGGGCCTGCGAGAACGGCAGGGATATCGAGGCCCGTTCGCGCATGCTGGCGGCGGCGAGCATGGGCGCGACGGCCTTCCAGAAGGGGCTGGGCGCGGTGCACGCCATTGCGCACCCGGTCGGCGCCTTCTTCAATACCCACCACGGCCTGACGAACGCCGTGATCCTGCCCTATGTCATCGTCCACAACCGGCCCGCCATCGGCGCGCAGCTGCGCGTGATTGCGCGCACGCTCGATCTGGCCGGCGAACCCTTCGCCGCGTTCCTGGACTGGGTGCTGGAGTTCCGCCGGCGCCTGCGCATCCCGCACACGCTCGCCGAGCTGGGCGTGACGCTGGACGATCCGGACACGATCGGCCGCGAAGCCTCGCTCGATCCGTCCGCGGGCGGCAACCCCCTGCCCACCGATGCCGCCACCTATGCGCGGCTGTTCCGTTCAGCCGTCAAGGGCGACCTGACGTTGGCAGGTTGAAGGATGAGCCGGCCGCGCGTCCTGGTGATCGACGGCAACCGCGCCGCCACCCGCGAGCTGCAGATGGCGGCGGGCGGCCACTCCTCCGGTGAAGGCTACGCGGAAGTGCTGCAGCGGCTTGCGCCGCTCGATTGCGACATCGTGCGGCCTGCCGACGGGGAGGTGCGGCTCCCCGGCGGCGTGGCGCTGGCCGACTACGATGGCGTCGCGATCACCGGCTCGGCACTGAATGTCTATGACGGCGGTCCGCCCATCGAGCGCCAGCTCGCGCTGGCCAGTGCCGTGTTCGACAGCGGCGTGCCTTTCTTCGGCAGCTGCTGGGGGCTGCAGGTGGCGGTGACCGTGGCCGGCGGTCGTGTGCGCCCCAATCCGCTGGGACGCGAATTCGGCTTCGCACGGCGCGTTACGCTCAATGAGGCGGGCCGCGCGCATCGAATGTACGGCGGTAAGCCGCCGGTGTTCGAAGCCGTGACGGTGCATCGGGACGATATCGCGCAGCTGCCCGTGGGTGCCGTGGAGCTCGCCAGCAGCGACATGGGCCTGCAGGCCGTGGAACTGCGCCACGGCCGCGGCGTTTTCTGGGGGGTGCAGTATCACCCCGAGTACAGCTACGCCGAAATTGCGGCAACGGCTCTGCGTTACGCGCCCGTCCTGCTCGAGGAACAGCTGTTCGGCGGGCGCCCGGATCTGGATGGATTCGTCGCCGATCTGCGGGCGCTGCAACTCAACCCGCGCGACCGGCGCCTCACGTGGAAGCACGGCCTCGGGCCGGCCATGCAGGATGAGCAATTGAAGCTGGCGGAGCTGCGCAACTGGGTGGCGCTGCGGGTCGTTCCCTGTTTTCAGCGCCGCCATTGATAGCCACCTCGCAACTGGCGCTGATCGCCCTGGCGGGTGTGGCCACCGGCGCGGTCAACGCACTGGCCGGCGGCGGCACGCTCATCAGCTTTCCGGTGCTGCTGGCCGCGGGGATTCCGCCGCTCACGGCGAACGTGACCAACACGATCGCGCTCTGTCCCGGCTACCTGGGCGCGGCCCTTGCGCAGCGCCGCGAGCTGCGCGACCAGACCCGGCGGCTGTATGCACTCCTGCCCATCGCCGTGGCCTGCAGTCTGGGCGGCGCCGTGCTGCTGCTGCGCACGGGAGAGCGCGCCTTCGGCCGCGCGGTGCCGTGGCTAATTCTGGGCGCCTGCGCCCTGCTCGCAGCGCAGCAGCGGCTGCGCGCCTGGCTCGAAGCGCGCCAGTCCCGTGGCCCGGGCAGCGCACATTGGCCGCTGGCGCTGCCTCTCATCGGCGCCGCCAACGTCTATGGCGGGTACTTCGGCGCCGGCGCGAGCGTGATCGTGCTGGCCGCCCTGGGGCTGTCCTACACCGACACGCTGCCGCGGCTGAACGCTCTCAAGCAGGCGCTGTCGCTGAGCACGAATTGCGCCGCCGCGCTGCTGTTCGCCGCCGGCGGCCCGGTGAACTGGCGCGTGGTTCCGGTGCTGGCCGCAGGCGCGCTCGTCGGCGGTACCTGGGGCGGCCAGCTCAGCCGGCGACTCTCGCCCCGTCTGCTGCGTAGCGTCGTGATCCTGCTCGGACTGACGGTGGCTGCGATTTACCTGTGGCGCGCGGACTGAACTCGCGCCGGCCCGAGCCGCCGGCGTATCATGCCCCTCGAGCATGACGCACCCGGGTTACACCCTGTTCGAGACGCCCATCGGTCGCTGTGGAGTGGCCTGGAGCTCTGTCGGAATCGTGGCCGTGCAGCTGCCCGAACGCCACGAGGCGGCCACCGTCGCGCGCCTGCGCCGCCGCGTCCCGAAACTCGAGCGCAGCGAGCCGCCCGCGCCGGTGCGGCAGGCCATCGCTGCGATCCAGCACCTGCTGGGCGGCGCCAGTACCGAACTGTCGGAGATCGTCCTGGATGTCAGTGGACTCAGCCCCTTCCAGCGGCGTGTCTACCAGGCGGCGCGCGCCATACCGGCGGGCCAGACCGTGACCTACGGCGCGCTGGCCGCCCAGCTGGGGCAGGCTGGGGCAGCGCGCGCCATCGGGCGGGCGATGGGGAGCAACCCTTTTCCAATCATCGTGCCCTGCCATCGGGTACTGGCCGCTGGCGGCAAGGCCGGCGGATTTTCCGCGCATGGCGGCGTGGCCACGAAATTTGCCCTGCTGCGAGCCGAGGGCGCCGGGGATGCGGCGCTGCAGGAGATGTCAGGGCGGGTTTGATGGTCCCGCGGTCAGCGTCTGCACCTGACCCATGGCCGGACGGAACTGCACGCTGACTTCGGGCTCCAGGTGAGCCACCGCGCTCACGAGCCGGATGCCCGCATCCTTCAGGAATTCACCGATGAAGGCTTGCAGTCCTTCGCAGCGTGCGCGTGCCGTTTCGTGATCTTCCGACTGCGCCACCAGCCGCGCCTGCCAATGCTGGGCGCGTGGAGCGGCGGCGCTGAGTTCGCGCAACGCCCGGGTCAGGAGCGAGAGGTTGCCCGACAGCGTGTTGTCGGTCAGGTTCGGATCGCGCGATTGGCCCGGCGCCGCGAGCCGCAGATGCAGCATCGCGCCGCTTTCCCCGACCGCGTCGTACAGGCACACCACCATCGAACTGCGCAACTGAGCACGCAGCAGGGTATCCGCGGACGTGATGCGGAAATCGTCGGCGGCCACGTGCAGCTGTTCTGCGCTCACCGGCACAGTGTCGCCGATCGACCCGGGCGCCGGCTGGTAGGTCGGTCACAATACTGAGCAGGCGGGCCGCTCTGCTGGCATGCTCCCGTCATGGCCGAAGTACACCTGCACCGCATGGCAGCAGAGGCTGATCTGCCGGCCATCGTCGCCATCTACAACGAGACGATCCCTTCGCGGCTGGTGACCGCTGATCTCGAGCCGGTGAGCGTCGCGAGCCGGCGCGCCTGGTTTGCCGATCATCGCGGCGCAACCCGACCTCTGTGGGTCGTGGAGCGGGAAGGCCAGCTGGCCGCCTGGCTGAGTTTCAGCTCTTTCTATGGGCGAGCGGCCTACGATGCGACGGCCGAGGTCAGCGTCTACGTCGCCGCGGGTGTCCGGCGCCGGGGCATCGCGGGTTATCTGCTGCGCGCGGCCGCGGCTGCGGCGCCGCAGCTGGGCCTGCGCACGCTCCTCGGCTTCATCTTCAGCCATAACGAAGCCAGCCTGGAATTGTTCGCCGGGTGTGGCTACGCACAATGGGGTCGATTGCCGTGCGTCGCGCGGCTCGATGGCGTCGAGCGCGATCTGGTGATCGTGGGCCGCCGCCTGCCCGAGGGTGCGACGGCCTGCCGTGGCGCGGTCCCGGGGAGCGGCACATGAAGAAATCGCGGCTGGAGGCTTTCAGCGACGGCGTGATCGCCATCATCATCACCATCATGGTGCTGGAATTCAGGGCGCCGCAGGAACCGACGCTCGCCGCACTCCTGCCCCTGTGGCCCAAAATACTCTGCTACACCATGAGCTTCGTGTTCATCGGCATCTACTGGAACAACCACCACCACCTGTGGCACGTCGTCGAGCGGGTGAACGGTGCGGTGCTGTGGGCGAACCTGCACCTGCTGTTCTGGCTCTCGCTGGTGCCGTTCGTGACGGCCTGGATGGGCGAAAACCATTTTGCGCCCGCGCCGGTGGCCGTGTATGGCGTCGTCCTGCTGGGCGCCGGCTGTGCCTACTTCATCATGGCACGGGTGCTGCTGGCGAGCCACGCGCCCGATTCGCTGCTGGCGCGCGCGCTCGGGACGGATCGCAAGGGCCGCATCTCCCTCCTGTTCTATGCGCTGGCGATTGCCGCCGCCTTCCGGCTGCCCTGGCTCTCCGGCATCCTCTATGCGGTGGTCGCCGTCATCTGGCTGGTGCCCGATCGGCGCATCGAAAGGCTGCTGTCGTAATGAGCCGGTTCTAGCGCTCGATGGTGTAGACCAGATCGGCGCTGCGTTCCGTGCCCGCTTCGCTCTTGATCGTCCAGTGATCGCCGATCGTATAGCGCATCTTGACGGTGTTGATGGCCTCCACGACGCTGATACCGTAGCTCACGTACAGCCGCGGCGACAGGTAGCGGCCCAGCACCAGCGAAGTCTCATTGTTCAGATCGGATTCCACGCTCACGTCGTCGAGCCCGACCTTGCTGCCGAACTGCTGGAACAGCAGGGCGCTGCCCTGCAGCAGCATGTTGTTGCGTGCGGCGCTGTTGCGCTGGTTCGGGTCGCTGGTGTTCTGCACGCTCTCGAGCGAGCCGCCGGCCAGCAGCAGCGAGACGATCTGCGATTGTGACACGGCCGGATCCGAAAAGAAGGTCATGCGCGGCTCGCGCAGGGTGCCGCGCACGTTGACGCCCGCGGTGATGTCGGGAAATTTCTTGATGGCCCGCAGATCGATGGCCGGGTCGTTGAGCGGGCCGTTGCTGTACAGCAAGCGACCGCGCTCCACGTCCAGCTTGCGCCCGTAGGCGGTGTACTTGCCTTCCTCGACCTGCAGCTCGCCGGTGGCACGGTTGAAGCCGGAATCATCGGCGACGCTGCGCAGACTCCCGCTCAGGCGGCCGGCGAGCCCCAGCGTGTCGATGGTGACGCGTTCGCCCAGGCGCAGCGTGAGATCGCTGAAGACGTGGAAGCTTTCGCCGCGCGGCAGCTGATTTTCCGACACGATCACCTCGTCACTCGAGGCGCGTGCCGCGTTGGCGAGCTGGTCAGGGCGCTGCAAGCGGGCGTAGGGCAGGGTCACCGTTCCGGTGACGTCGATGCGGCGCCCGCCAAACTTCATGTTCACGTCGGGCGAGGCCTGCACGCGCGCCTCCGGAATGTTGACGATGCGCAGATTCTCTCCGGCGAGGTGCAGGCGACCGTAGGGCAGAGCATCGCGCCATGCCAGTTCGCCGTCAAAGCGCGCGTGCCCGTCGCTGCCGGCGTCGGCGCTGCCGTCCAGCTGTAGCACCGTGTCCTTGAGGCGGGCGGTGAAATTCAGGGCACGGAGCGCCAGATTGATCTGGTAGGCGTCGACTTCGGCGTCGCTGACCTTCAGCTCGCCATTCAGGCGGGGCGCAGCCGCTGTGCCACCGATCGTCAGGTTGGCCTCCAGTCGGCCGCTGACCCTGTCGACCTGTGCGACGTACGAGTCGATGAAGCCGAGCGACTGAGTCTGCATCTGCAGCACACCGTTGAGCGGCCATTCGCGCCACGGCGCGCCTCGCCGGCGCGCCGCAATGTTCCCGCTGATGCCGGCGTTGGAGCCCGTGTCGAGCGCGACGTTCGCGGCCAGTCCGGCCGCATCGAGGGTGGCCTCGACGCGGCCGGCGCCCAGGCTGAAGGTCTCGACGCGGCCGCCGCTGAGGCGGTGACGGAGGTTCGCCTCTGCGAGCGTGGCCCTGAGTCCGGCGAGCCAGCCTGCCGCGGGCGTGGACTCGGCGTGCGCCTCGAGCGATACCTTGCCCTCGAAGTCGGTGGCACCGCTGAGGCCGGTGGTCAGCGCACGCAGCGGCAGGTTGGTGGCACTGATCGCGAGCTGAGTCCGCTCAGGCAGGCGCGTGCCGGCCGCGCACAACATGGACTGCGCATCGTGCAGACACAAGCGCTCCAGCTGCAGTTCATCTCCGCCGGGCGCCACGACCAGCAGCGCCGGCGCGGCCAGCGTGAGTTGCAGCCCCGCGCCATCGCTGGCCGCGAGGCTGCCGATTTCCGCGCGCCACCGGCCGTCGGCAAGACTCGCGCTGCCACCGGCCTGCACGGCGTACGGTGACGCGGACATTTGCACGGTGAACTGGTGAGCGGCGGCAGTGCCGGCGGATGTGAAGCGCACCCGGTCAATGGTGCGACGGCCGTACTGCAGGCCGCCCAGCAGCACGGTGGCTTCGGCCCGGCCGTTGCCGCGCGGATCCAGGTCGATATCAGCGCTGAGTTCCTGCAGCCGCAGGTCCGCGTAGGCCAGGCCGGCGCCGTCCATTTTCGCCCGCAGAACGGGGGCGCGCGCTTCGCCACCCAGGTAGCCGGCCGCCCTGAGCCGGCCGTGCGCATCCCGGCTCAGCAGCGACAGATCGGGCACGTCGAACGCAAAACGCAGATCGGGGCGCTTGCCGAACCGGCCGTCGGCCTCCAGGCGCGTCGCGCCGAGCTGTACGCGCACCTGCTGGAGCAGCCAGTCCTCGCCGGACAGCGCGAGGCCCGCGCGGCCGCTGACGCGCTGGCCGCGGATGTTGCCGCTCAGGTCGGTGAATTCGGCCTGCAGCGTACTGCCGTGCCCGAAACCCTGGCCGGAAGCGCGCACCTCAAATCCCAGGTGCCCGCTGATCGTCGGGCGCAGCGCAGCGACGTTCAGCCCGCGTACGGTGCCGGCGAGCGACCAGCGTTCGGCCGGCGACCAGCCCGCCTCGCCATGCAGTTGCGCCTGGCCGCCGTAAACGGCCAGCGTCGCCCGGGAAATCCCGAGACCATCGTGCGCCAGCGAGCCACTGGCCTGAAACTGCGCCGGCGCCTGTCCAAACAATTCCACATCGCCGCCGGCGTTCAGCGCGTACGGACGCAATCCGGCCAGCGAGTACTGGCCTGCGGCGCTGTGCAGCGGTGCGGTGGCGGCAGCGAGCGGCCAGCGAAAATCACGCCACTGGCCGTGCAGATCCAGTCGCGGTTCATCGCCCGTCAGGTCGATGCGGCCGCTCGTCTCGAGCTGCGCACCCGAGGCCCGCTGCGTGAGCGTGGCGCGTGCGATGTCCAGTTCGCGCGCCGCGTAGCGGGCCGCGAAATCGATCCCCAGCGGACCGGCGTGCAGCCCTGGTGGTTCGAGTTCACCCTGGGCGTGGAAGCCATCGCGATCGCCGCCGAGCAGCAACGTGCCACGCACGGTACCGAGGGCGTTGCCCGCGCCCCAGCGGTTCAAGTCCAGCGCGCGCAGCTGCGAGCGGCCGCGCCAGTTCCACTCGCCACTCAGCGCCCGCGCTTCACCGTGAAAATCCGCGTTGAAGGGCGCGAACAGCAGGGCGCTGATTGCCAGGCGATCGAGGTCGCCATCGATCTGGGCGTCGCCCAGCCAGGCGGCCTGGCCCCGGGCTTCCCGGCTCAGGCGGATATTCCCGGCCAGGCCAATCGCCGTGGCGGCGCGCACGGTGCCGACGGAGCGCAGTTCAAAGCCCCCGTAGCGCAGCTTGCTGTCCAGGATGCGAATCTCGTTGGTGCCGATCAGCGCCACCCCCTGCACCTGGTCGGCGGCGATGCTCGAGCCGCCCGGTGCGATGACTTCGGCGTGGCCAATACTGACCTGCTCAGCCTGGATATTGAGCAGGCCGACCAGGAAATGGGGCTTCCACGGCGGGCCGCCGGTGTCCTGATGCGGCAGCACCTGCACCTGCGCGCTGCCGATATCGGCGTGGGTCACGCGTATCGTCTGCCACAGCAGCGGCAGGAGCGCGACGCGTCCGTCGACGCGGACGGCCGTGACTCGTACGCGCTGATGTTCGACCACGACCCGGTCGACGTGCAGGCCGCCGTGCAGGGTGCCCCGCGCGCCGCTGATCGTGAGCGTGACCGGTCCGAGCCGCCGGTTTGCGAGCCAGACCAGCTGTTGCAGCCCGCTCTCGGTCCAGCCGCAGTAATAGATCGCTCCGGCCACCAGCATGATCAGCGCCAGCAGGGAAATCCACGAGGTGTGCAGAACGCGGCGCATCAGAGCTTCGGTGAGATATTCAGGTGCAGGCGTGGGCCGGGAAGGGAGTCAAAGCCCGGTGCGCGCAGCGCCTTGGCGATGTCGATGCCCACCGTGATCACGGACAGGCGCCAGCGGAAGCCCAGCCCGACGGACAGCGCGAGAGGGTCGCCCAGACGATCGAAGGCGTTGCCGCAGTCGGTAAAGGCGGCGATGCCCAGATTGTGCGGCAGGTCGCGCTCGAATTCTACCGTGCCCGTGAGCAGCTGACGCCCGCCGACGCGTTCGGCCACGAAGCGGTCAAAGGGCAGGCCGTTGGCGTCGAGGCCCGTCTGCTCCACCGTGCGCAGCGGGGACAGGTCATCGAGACCGAAGCCGCGGACGCTGCGGTCACCGCCGGCGAAGAAACGGTAGGCGGCGGGCAGGTCGCCGAAATTCTTCACCGCGCTGACGCCCACTTCACCGCGCAACAGCAGGTGCCACAGGGGCCCGAGGTCGATCACGCGCTCGGTGCGCACGTCGAGGCGCAGGAAGTTGGACTTGGCGCCCAGGGCGCTGGTCGAGCCATCCAGGTGGGCGTAAAGGGTGCGCGAGAACAGGTCCTCGCCCAGATACCCCTCCGGTATGGCGGCAATGGTGATGCTGGGCACGGCCAGGTTGTCGAGTTTACGACCGTCGACGGCATCGCTGGTGACGTCGTGCGTGAACTTGGTCGCCAGCACGCGCTGCCAGCGGCCCGTGCTCACGGTGATGCTGGGGGTAAAGGAGATCTCGCGCGTATCGATCTGGCTGCTGCTGACCGTGAAGCCGGGATTGGGGGTAACCTCGGTGGTGTAGACGTTGCTGGAGATCTGCTGTGTCTGGTCGAGGAACTGCAGCGAGAATTTCTCCAGCACCGGATCGCCGAAGGGTATGTCGTAGCGCCCGTTGATGTTCTGGGTGGTCTGCGAGGCCTGGATCTGCACGCGCAGGCGGTGGCCGCGATCGTTGACGCGCGGGTTGAGCCAGCTGATGGTGCCGCGCGCGCCGGTGTCGGTGCCATAACCGGCGCCGAAGGAGTAGCCGTTGCGTGCTGCAGCGGCCGTGATGCTGATCGGCACCATATGAGCGACGCGGTCGGGGGTGCCGGGCCGCACCTCCACACTCGAGAAGAACTGACTGTCGTCGAGCGCAAACTGCGTGCGCAGCCGCTTGACCTCGTCGTAGGGTTCGCCGTCGTGATAGCGCAGGTAACGGCGGATCTGGGTGGCGCGAATGGCGGTCTGTTCGATGGTGGTGGCGCCGAAGTGGTAGCGCTCGCCAGTATCCAGTTCCAGATACACGCTGGCGCGGTGCACGGCCGGGTCGACCTGCAGCTCACTGCGCAGCAGGCGCGCGTCGAGGTAACCATAGGTAGCCGCCGCCAGCTGCAGGTCCGATTTCACTTTTTCGTACGCGGCGTGCTCGAGCCGCGCTCCCTTGCGGAGCGAGGGCGCGGCGGCGATGCGTTCGAACACCGCGTCGCCGGCACCGGCGCCATGCACGAGGACGCTGATCGTGTCGAACAGCACCGGTTCGCCCGGATCGATGTCGATCTGCACGCGCCAGTTGCGCGGGTTGTCCATGGGCGCAAGCGTGGAGTTGACCGTCGGTGCGTAGTAGCCATAGGGGCGCAGCGCGTCGCGTACCTCGCCATCCACGCGGCGGTAGAGCCGCGCGACCGCGTCGGGCTCGATGCGGTCGCGGTCCTTGTAACGCTCCAGGCTGAGCAGCGCCAGGACGTTGCGCCGCAGCTCGCTGTCCACGCCGTTGACCTCGATGCGAATCGCAGCCTGCGCCGGCAGGGACGCGGCGCCCAGCAGCAACAGGGCCAGCGCCGCCAGCCCGGTAGCAGCGCTCCGGCGCGGCCGGCTCGGGAACAATCTCATCAGGTTGAGAGTGGCCGGCCGGCCCATGGTTCCCTACGCGGCATCGAGAGCGGCGCCGGTGGTTCGCTGGTACCAGCTGTCGATCAGGCGACGCGCGATGGTATAGCGCGGCGGCAGTACGCTCGCGCCCGCGGTGCCCAGCTCCGCCGCGGCAAACCAGCGGGCGTGCTCCAGCTCGCCATCGAGCCGGATCGGCGCGGCACTGTCGGCCGTCGCGTGGAATCCGAGCATCAGGGAAGAGGGAAAAGGCCAGGGCTGCGAAGCGACATAGTTCACCGTCTTCACGCGCACGCCCGCTTCCTCGTAGACCTCGCGTGCCACCGTGTCTTCGAGGCTCTCGCCCGGCTCGACGAAGCCGGCCAGCGTGGAATACCGCCCCGCCGGCCAGCCGGGCTGCCGGCCCAGCAGCGCCCGATCGCCGTCGTTCACCAGCACGATGATGGCCGGGTCGATGCGCGGGAAAAACTCCGCGCCGCATTCGCTGCTGGTGCACTGCAGGCTGTGTCCGGCGCTGCGCGGCCGCGTCGGCGCTCCGCACACGCCGCAGTGCCGGTGGCGGGCCCGCCAGATCAGCAGCGCGCGGGCGCAGGCCAGGACGGCCGCCTCGGGCTCCGGCAGTTCGGTCAGCAGCGGGCGCAGTTCCGCCAGCTGCGTGCCGGCGGGGAAGCCCGCGGCATCGGCGAGCGCGTCGATCAGCACGCAGCGCGCACCACCGAACCACCCCAGCAGCACCAGCTGCTCCGGTTCGCTCGCCCTCACCAGCGGGTGCGTGCGGTCCAGGAAGGCAATGCGGGTTTCCGGGTGTCGCTGCACCAGGTGCTGGGTGCCGCAGGAAACCAGAAATCGTGTCCCCGCTTCGGCGAGCGCCTGTTCCAGCCAGCCGGCCTCGGCGCGCAATTCCGAACGCCGCTCCAGCCAGGCGCCGCTGAAGGGGTTCTCGGAGCGCTGCGTCGTCATCGGGCCGCCGTTTGCATGGCCCGATCTTAACAGTTGGCCGAGATCTGCCCCCTATGGATGCCCGCTGCCCGCCAGCTGGGCGGCGCGCGAGCGATGGCGGGCCGGAGCCGCACAGTCCGCGGCCTCGGTGTCCGAGCAGCGCACGCAACGCGCTGGGCGCAGTGCGTAGGGGTCGGTCACCAGGAGCACGCCGCAATCGGGGCAGCCGCCGCAGCGCAGTTCCTGGCCCCGGGCCAGTGTCTCCACGAGCAGCACCGCGTGCTCGAAGCTGATGGCCGGCATGCTCACCAGGCTGCGGTAGGTCTCGTAGGCCTGGCAGAGCGCCGCCGCGCGGGCCACTCCCGCTGCCGGGCGCGTTTCCCGTCCGCCGTCGAGCAGGCCGAGCAGACAGCAGATGCTCGCGAGCGCGGCCGCTTCCTGCCGCAAGCGTGAAGTGCGCATGAAAAACGCGGACTGCCGCGGTGACTTGCCGCGGTGCCGCGGCACCCGGCGGCCGCCGTCTTGCAGGTAGGCCCGGTAGAGCTTGCGAATGCGATCGTCGGTGAGTCCGGTCCACTGGCGGGTGGTGTGAGTGCGGGCTTCATAACGGATGAAATGCATGGCGATGTCGAGACGCAGGCGGTCACGGCTGTAGCGGTCGTCGGAGATGCGCACGGCTCCCTCCTGCCGGTGTTCCGGCCCGTAGTTAGAATTGGGTAAAATATCCCAAATTGGCCGCTGGCGTCCAAGTCCTTTAGGCGCTGAATATGTCGCCGAAAGGTGGAGGAACTCATGCCTGAACTGCAATACCTCGACACCAGGCTGAGCTGCAGCTGGGACTCCTCCCTGCTGGCGCCGATGACCGAGCTCAACGCCGAAATACTCGAGGCCATGTTCGACGCCGCGCCACCCAACGAGGCGGCTGGCAACGCCGCGGACCTGCAGTGGCGCTGGCGGGCGCTGGGCGAACCGGCGCGGCTGCGCCTGGCTCATTGTCCCTACCTGCTGCTCGACGCGGGCTTCGCCGCCGCGGAGACCTGGGCCGGGTTGCGGCGCGCCGGCGTGCATGAGTCGGCGCCCCTTTCCCCGGCGCCTGCGAGCCCGGCATCCGCGAGTCCGGCGCCCTTTGCGGCCTCGCTCATCCGGCGCGTGCTGCATTTCGCCTGGCACCTGGCGCGCAGCAATGCGCCCGGCGCCCGCATCGCGCTCGGCATGAGTGCCGATTGTGTCGCGGTGGTGGCCCGGTGCCGGCTGCTGGATCTCGAGGCGCTCGCAGAGCATCGTCCGGCCTGGATCCGGCCCCGCTGGGCCGAGCTGCCGGGCCTCTGGCAGGCCTGGCTGGAGACCGCCGCGCTGGAATCGCCACGCCCGCTGGAACGCCTGCAGCTGTGGGGCCTGCAAGCCCTCGCCGCCGAGGTGCTGGCGCACCGTCCTGCGGTGAAGTACCCGGTGGAAACTTCCGGGGACTGGCCCTAATATCGACCGCACTCTGGTGAACCTGCGGTTCACCCCAATGGGCGGGGAGATAATCATGGTTCGAGTGGGCATGAGATTGCTGGCCACCGCGTTCCTGGCGGGCACGGTCATGGCCGGCGGCGTACGGGCGGGCGAAAAGGACACCAAGCCGCCGGAAATTCCCACCTGCGACAAGAAGATCGGCACGCTGGCCGTGACTGAACCGGAAAATCGCTGGTGGGTGGGCCTCAATCTGGAATCACCTGAAGCGCTGATCAAGGTCTTCGTGTCGCAATCCAAGTGCTTCACGCTCGTCGACCGGGGCAAGGGCCTGGCCGCGGCCCAGCAGGAGCGGGCGCTGGCCGGTGGCGGGGAAATGCGTGGGGGTTCCAACATCGGCAAGGGCCAGATGAAGGCGGCTGACTACGTGCTGGTTCCCGACATCGTGAACCAGAATGGCAACTCCGGGGGCAGGCACATCGGCGGAATCCTCGGCGGCCTCGTGCCGGGCTTCGCGGGCGCGCTGCTCGGCGGCATCAGTCTCAAGAGCAAGACGGCGGATGTGGTGCTGACCCTGACCGACGTGCGCTCCACCGAGCAGGTTTCCCTGCAGCAGGGGCACGCGAAGAAGACCGACCTGGGCTGGGCCGCAGGCGGCGGCGTCGGCTTCTTCGGCGGTTTTGCGGCGGGTGGCGCGAGCAGTTACGCCAATACCGAGATCGGCCAGGTGGTTACCATGGCCTACCTCGACGCCTTCGCGAAGCTGGTCACCGACGTCAAGGCGATCCAGCCCAATGCCAAGGCCGACAACGTTTCGCAGTCCGTCTCCATGTCCAAGCCCGGCAAGCTCTACGAGAAGCCCAACCTGAAATCCACCGTGGTGCGCGATCTGGACCCGGGCATGACGCTTTACCCGACGGGCGACAAGGAAGGCATCTGGTGGAAGGTGACCGACGAACTGGGCAACGAAGGGTGGGTGCCGTCGAGCCTGTTCCAGCTGGCCCGGTAGGCCGCCCGGCCGGCGTCTCCAGCAGCGATGCCCGCGCTGTCCATTCGTGGTCTGACCAAGACCTATCGTAACGGCGTGCAGGCGCTGCGCGGCGTCGACCTGGATGTCGCACAGGGGGACTTTTTCGCGCTGCTCGGTCCAAACGGCGCCGGCAAGACCACGCTGATCGGCATCATCACTTCGCTGGTCAACAAGAGCGCCGGTACGGCCAGCGTCTTCGGCTACGATCTGGACACCCAGCTCGAGCGCGCGAAATCCTGCATCGGAGTCGTGCCGCAGGAACTGAACTTCAACCAGTTCGAGTCACCGTACACGATCGTGGTCAACCAGGCCGGTTTCTACGGCATTCCGCGGGCCGAGGCGCGCGTGCGGGCCGAGAAGTACCTGCGGCAGCTGCAGCTGTGGGAAAAGCGCGGCGGCATGGCCCGCAACCTCTCCGGTGGCATGAAGCGGCGACTGATGATCGCGCGCGCGCTGATGCATGAGCCGCGGCTGCTGGTGCTCGACGAGCCTTCGGCGGGCGTCGACATCGAGGTGCGCCGCTCCATGTGGGAGTTCCTGCAGGACATCAACGCACGCGGCACCACGATCATTCTCACCACGCACTATCTCGAGGAGGCCGAGAGCCTGTGCCGCAACATCGCGATCATCGACCGGGGCAGGATCGTCGAGAGCGATCGCATGAGCAATCTGCTGCGCGGGCTGCACACCGAGACCTTCGTGCTGAACGTGCGCACGCCGCTGGCGGCGGCGCCGCGGATCGTGGGTTACGAGATCACGCAGGTCGACGACACGACCCTCGAGGCCGGTGTATCCAGCGAGCAGGGGCTCAACGGCCTGTTCGCGCAACTCGCGAGCGCCGGCGTCGAAGTGGTGTCGATGCGCAACAAGGTCAACCGCCTGGAAGAGGTGTTCATGCAGCTGGTCGAGAGCCGGGGCCAGGGTGGATGAGCTGAGCGCATCGCCCGGGGCCGGCGCGGTGGCGGCAGGCGCGGTGCTCTCGCTGGGCGCCGCCCGCTGGACCGGCTTCAGCACCATCGTGATCCGCGAGTACGGCCGCATCCTGCGCATCTGGGGCCAGACCCTGGTGCCCTCCGCGATGACGGCGATCCTCTACTTCGTGATTTTTGGCAGCCTCATCGGCCGGCGTGTCGGCCAGATGGGCGGGTTCGACTACATGCAGTACATCGCACCCGGCCTGATCATGATGTCCGTCATCACGAATTCCTACGGCAACGTGGTCGCCTCATTCTTCGGCGCAAAATTCGGCAAGCACGTCGAGGAGCTGCTGGTCTCACCGCTCCCCAACTGGATCATCGTCGCCGGCTACGCCGCCGGTGGCTTGCTGCGCGGCCTGATGGTGGGGGCGGTGGTGACCGTGGTATCCCTGGTCTTCGCGCGCCTTCCGGTCCAGCACCTGGTGGCGCTGCTCGCGGCCGTGCTGCTCACCTCGCTGATCTTTTCCCTTGGTGGTCTCATCAACGCCGTGTTCGCCAAGAATTTCGACCAGGTGAACTGGATTCCGACCTTCGTGCTCACGCCGCTCACCTACTTCGGCGGCGTGTTCTACTCCGTGGCGATGCTGCCGCCCTGGGCGCGCGCGCTGTCGCACGCGAACCCGATCCTGTACATGGTCAACGCCTTCCGCTTCGGCTTTCTGGGGGTCAGCGACGTGAGCGTGCCGGGCGCATTCGCGATCATGGTGACGCTCGCCGTGTCCCTGTTTCTCGCGGCACTGATGCTCATGAACCGCGGCGTCGGAATCCGCGAATAGACCGCCGCAGCGCGACGGTCACGGCCGGGCACAGTGTCGTATCCTGACGGCTTCCTCCACTGCCCCCAACGGAGACCCTCATGCAAGACGCCCTCGTCACGACGGCCCTGAGCCTGCCTGGTTACCGCATCGTCAAGACGCTCGGAGTCGTCCGCGGCCTCACGGTGCGCTCGCGCTCGATCATCGGCAACTTCGCCGGCGGCCTCCAGGCCCTGTTCGGCGGCAACATCACGATCTACACCAATCTTTGCGAGCAGACGCGCGCCGAGACCTACCGCCTGATGTGCGAGCACGCCCAGATCAAGGGTGCAAACGCCATCATTTCGATGCGTTATGACGCCACCGAGATCATGGCCGGGCTCACCGAGGTGCTCTGCTACGGCACCGCGGTGATTGCCGAGGCCGACAGCCGCGCCGGTACATAACGTCTGACGGGGCAGGCGCTGTCATGGAACCGTCATCACGCGGTCACGCGACGGTAGTACGGGCGGCGCAGCATGGGGGGAATGAATCGTGCCCAGCTCATGCTCGCAAGCTTCGACGGCGCCGAATACCGGCTGTGCCGCGGCCTGAACCGCGCGGCCGCCTGGCCCGGAGTGCTGCCGCTCATGCGTATCGCCAGCCGCCTGGGCGATGGCCTGCTCTGGTATCTGCTGCTGCTGGCGCTGCCGGTGCTCTACGGCAGCGCGGCGCTCCAACCGGTGCTGGTGATGGCGCTGAGCGGGCTCATCGGGCTCCTCATCTACCGGCGGCTGAAGATCACCCTGGTGCGCGAGCGCCCCTACATCCGCCATCCCGGCATCACGCTCGCGATGCGACCACTGGACCGCTACAGCTTTCCCTCCGGCCACACGCTGCACGCGGTCTGCTTCAGCTGCCAGGCGGTGGCTCACTTCCCCGCGCTCACCTGGCTGCTGGTGCCGGCGGCGTCGCTGATCGCCCTGTCGCGCGTGGTCCTAGGCCTGCACTACCCCACCGACGTCGCTGCGGGCGCGGCCATCGGGGCGCTGCTCGCCACCCTGGCGCTGGCGCTGGTGTAAAGTCTTCCGATGCGGGTGCTGTTCGTCTCGGACGTGTATTTTCCGCGCGTCAATGGGGTGTCGACCTCGATTGCCACCTTCCGCGCGGATCTGAGCGTCGCCGGCGTTGATACGACGCTGGTCGCGCCACAGTACGGCGCGGAGCCGATCGCGAGCGATGATCAAGGCGTCCTGCGCGTGCCCTCGAGGCCGGTGCCGCGCGACCACGAGGACCGGCTGATGCGCTGGGGAGCGCTGCGGCACACGCTGCAGGCCCTGCAGGGCCAGCGCTACGACCTGGTGCACGTCCACACGCCATTCCTGGCGCACTACGCCGGCCTGGATTTTGCGCGCCGCGCGGGCCTGCCTGTGGTCGAAACGTACCACACCTACTTCGAGGAATATGTGCATCACTACGTGCCGCTGCTGCCGCGGGTGGTGGGCCGGCGGCTCGCGCGCTGGATTACGCGCGCGCAGTGCGCCCAGGTCGATGCCCTGGTGGCGCCTTCGGCGCCGATGCGTGAGATGCTCGAATCGATCGGCGTGCGCAAGCCGGTCACGGTCATTCCGACCGGCCTTCCCGCCGATCGGTTCCGGCGCGGTGACGGCGCGCGCTTCCGCGCCGGCCAGGCGATTCCCGCCGGCCGGGCGCTGGTGCTGTACGTCGGGCGCGTCGCACACGAGAAAAATATCGGCTTCCTGGTGGACAGCTTTGTGGAAGTCCGGCGCGCCCGGCCCGACGCCCTGCTCGTCATTGCCGGGGAAGGCCCGGCGCGGGGCGCGCTGATCGCGCAGGCCGAGCGCCTCGGTCTGGCGCGCGACGTCGCCTTCGTCGGTTATCTCGATCGCCGCAGCGCGCTGGCCGACTGCTACGCCGCCGCCGCGGTGTTCGTGTTCGCCTCGCGCACGGAGACCCAGGGGCTGGTGCTGCTCGAAGCGATGGCGCAGGGCTGTCCTGTGGTATCGACTTCCCACCTGGGCACCGCGTCCGTCCTGCAGAGCGGATGCGGGGCGAGGGTGGTGCCCGAGGAGCGCTCCGCTTTCGCGCAGGCCATCATCGACACCCTTGCCGATCCGCAGGGCGCGGCCCGTTCCGGAGCGCAGGCCCGCGAGTATGCGCAGCGCTGGGCCTCCGAGCAGATGGCGCGGCGGATGCGCGACTTCTATGCCGCGCAATGCGCCCAGGCTAAGATCCCGCAGCCGGCAATCAGTCCGGTGGTCTTGCGGGAGACGCATGAGCGCCGCAGCTGATCTGAACGGCGTCCGTACCCGGTCCGCTGCTTGAGCCACGCGCCGCCCCCGGCGGGACGGCCGGTGCCGGACACGCGCTTCCAGCCCGGCGCCTGGCTGCGCCACGCGCACCTGCAGTCGATCCTGCCGAGCCTGCCGCCGCGCCGCTACTGGACCCGCTGGCGCGCCCGCGCGCTGCTCGCGAGCGCGGAACCCTGGCTGCTCGATTGCGGCGGCGGCGTGCGCCTGCAGGCCTGGCACAGCCCTGGCGCGGCCGCGCGCAACCGTACGGCCGTGCTGCTGCATGGCTGGGAAGGGCGTGGGGATTCCTGCTACGTGTTGTCCATGGGCGCGCTGTTGCAGCGCGCCGGCTACGGTGTCGTGCGCCTGGCACTTCGCGATCATCACCGCACGCAGGCGCTGAACCGCGGCCTGTTCCATTCCTGCCGCCTGAGCGATGTCACCGGCGCGCTGCGCGCGATCGCCGCACGCTGCGGTGGTACGCCGCTTTTTCTGGCCGGCTTTTCGCTCGGCGGCAACTTCCTGCTGCGCGCCTGCGCCGAACCGGCGTTGCCGGAAACCGTCGCTGCCGTGGTCGCCATCTCCCCGGTACTCGACCCCGAGCACACCCTGCGCGCGCTGGAGACCGGTTGGCCGGTCTATCAGCGCTACTTCGTGCGCCGCTGGTCGCGATCGCTCCGTTACAAGCAGCGCTGCTGGCCCGACAGTTACGATTTTGCCGGAATGTTGCGTTCGGGCGATCTGCGGCAGATGACCGACGTGCTGGTGCGCGAGTGCACGGATTTCGCGGATCTGGCCTGCTACCTGGACGGCTATGCCATCACCGGCGCGCGCCTGCTCTCACTGGGCGTGCCGGCCCGCATCCTCGCTGCGGAAGACGATCCGATCATTCCAGCCGCGGATCTGGCCCGGCTGGCGCCCACGCCGCTGCTGCGCGTGACGCGCTGCGGACACGGCGGGCATTGCGGCTTCCTCACGAGCCTGTACGGAAGGGCCTACAGCGATCAGTTTGCACTCGAGCAGTTCGAAGCGCTCGCGGCGGGGAATCCGCGGCTTCAGGGGGCCCGCAGCTCCAGCTGATCGGTACGCGCGCGCGGATGGCGCCGCGGCAGCGTGGCGGACAGCATGGCCAGCGCGCGGGCCGCGACGGCGCGCCAGGTGGTGAGCTTGCCGCCGTAGACCGAGAGCAGGCGCGGGCGTGCGCTGCCGTCAGTGCTCAGCAGGGTTTCGCGCGAGCGGTGAAAGGCATGGCCCACGCCGGCGGGCAGCACGCGCAGACCGGCAAAACTCGCGATCGGCTGCGCGAGCGCGGGGTCGCGAAAGCGCGGGAAATACTGGCGCAATACCGCCTGCAGGTAGTGGATCTCCTGCGCTCCGGGCGTCACCGTCGCCGGATCGCCGTGGAAGCGCACTTCGGTCGTGCCCACCAGGAGCTGGCCGCGCCAGGGCATGACGAATATCGCGCGGCCGTCGCGCGGACTTTCCACGTAATAGACACCGGCCTGCGGTGGTCCCTCGTAGACCAGGTGCGAGCCCTGCACGAGTTCGAGCGCGGGCAGGGGCGGCCGGGGATCGATGCACTGCGTGAGTGCGCCGGCCCAGGCGCCCGCGGCATTGACCAGCACCGCGGCGTCGCATTCCTGCTCGGCGCCGGCGTGGCGGTAACGGACCCGCACCGCGTCCCTGTCCAGAGTGGCGCCCAGGCACCGGGCCGGCAACGCCAGCTCCGCGCCCAGCGCCTGTGCTGATCGAATGACGGCGGCGGTCAGCCGCTCGTCGTCGGTCTGCGCATCGTGATACCAGAACACCTGTTCGAGGTCCTGCGTTTCCAGTCCATCCAGCTGCGACCAGAGCCGGCGCGGCACAGTGCCGAAGTGGGCGGTGCTGTCGAGGCCGGCGAGCAGCGCGTAGAGGGACAGGCCGGTGCGCAATTGCCAGGGCCGGCGGCGCGTCTGGCGATACACGGGGATGTAGAACTTCTGCAGCCGCACCAGCCCGGGGGCGAGGCGCAGCAGGAGCCTGCGCTCATGCAGGCTCTCGCGCACGAGGCGCAGCTGGCCCGATTCGAGATAGCGCAGGCCGCCGTGAATCAGCTTGCTCGAGCGGCTCGAGGAGCCCGCGGCGATCGCGCTCTGCTCGAGCACCAGCACCGAGTGGCCGGCCGCGGCCGCGGCCTGTGCGATGCCGGCTCCATGAATTCCGGCACCGACGACGACGAGGTCCCAGCGGCGAGTCATTGCGCGGTACGCAGGCCGCGCAGCGCATTCGACATGTCCCGTACCGCCATGGTCTCGACATAGTCCGCGCCCCGTTCCGCCAGGCTCATGGCCAGTGGCAGCGTCGCCACTTCGTAGATCGCCCAACGCCAGGGGCCCTGCCACAGCCGCTCGCCGGGCGGCAGCTGCTCATGGTTGCAGAACAGGAACTGGGGCTGCAGGGCCTCGTATTTCAGGCGGCTGTGACTGTCGTAGTCGCTCAGCACCCAGCCGATGGGCGCATCGCCGAGGCGTCGGGCGCGATGGATGGCGGCGAGGTCCGCGGAAATCAGCACACATTGCGAGCGCCAGGGCTTGATGACCTCGAGCACCTGGGACACCACGTGATCGTGCCCGAACTGGATCAGGCTCGCCGGCTTGATCTCGATGAACAGGGTGATTTCCGGATGGCCCGCCAGCAGCCCGAGCACCTCGCGCAGCAGCGGCATGCGCAATGCGCTGAAGCGATTGCCGAAGCGTTGCGGCTCGCTGACCTCGAGGCGGTTCAGTTCGGCCGCGTCGTGATCGAACACGCTCCCGGGCAGCCCCGTGGTACGCAGCAGCAGGTGATCGTGGATCACCACGGGGATGCCGTCGCGGCTCAGCTGCACGTCGAGCTCCAGGAAGCGCACACCCAGCTCTAGCGCAGACTGAAACGCGGGCAGCGTATTTTCCGGAAATTCGGCCGCATTGCCGCGGTGCGCCACCAGGTGAATGAGCCGTTCCGAATCCACGCTACCGTCCGCCTCCTGTCGCTGGCGGCAGACGCCGCGGCCGCTGCCGGATGCTCCAGACCTGTGCCACGATGCCAGCCTGGGTTTGCCCTTCCGGGCAGCGAATTATAGCGAGGCCGCCGGCATGAATTGTGAGACCCGGGTGGCAGCGGCGCTGGCCGTGTCCGGGCTACCGGCCCTGCTTGCCGCCTGTGGAGGGGGCGCCGGCAGCCTGGGCAATGCGCCGCCGCCAAGCCTGACGCTGGCGGTCGCGCGGGTGTTTCCGGCCCTCAGCTTCGCCTCGCCGGTCGGCATGATGCAGGCGCCAGGCGATGCCAATCGCTGGTTCATCATCGAGCAGACCGGGCGGATCAGGGTCTTCGCCAACCAGGCAGGCGCCAGCACCACGACCGACTTCCTCGATGTCTCGGGCCGCATCGCCTGCTGCGGCGAAATGGGGCTGCTGGGCGTGGCCTTCCATCCGCAGTTTCCGGCCGATCCGCGCGTCTACGTTTCGTACACGGCCTACGAGGGCGTGCAGCTGGTCTCGCGGCTCGCCGAGTACCGGAGCCGCGACGGCGGGGCGACGCTGGACCCGTCCAGCGAGCTGATCCTGCTGCACGTCAACCAGCCCGAGACCAATCACAATGGCGGGAACATTCTGTTCGGGCCGGACGGATACCTGTACCTGGGCCTGGGCGACGGCGGCGGCGCGGGCGATGTGCATGGCTCGACCGGCAACGGCCAGAACCTCAATACCCTGCTCGGCAAGATGCTGCGCATCGACGTGACTGCCGGGCTCACGCCCTACGGCATTCCCGCCGGCAATCCCTACGCCGCCGACGCGCTCTGTGGCGCCGGCGGCACCGGCAGCGCGCCCTGCCCCGAAATCTACGCCTGGGGGCTGCGCAATCCCTGGCGCTACAGTTTTGACCGCAATGGGGCGCTGTGGATCGCCGACGTGGGGCAGGACAGCTGGGAGGAAGTCGATCGCATCACGGCGCCGGCCAACCTGGGCTGGCGCTGCCGCGAGGGCGCGCATCCCTACAACGCCAGCTGTGGACCGGGCAGTGCCCTGACCGACCCGGTCGCGGAATACGGCCACAATCCGGACGAGGCGATCACCGGCGGCTATGTCTATCGGGGCAGCAGGCATCCCACGATCGCCGGTGAGTACGTGTTCGGCGATTTCATCAGCGGGCGACTGTTTCACATCAGCGGCGCGACCAGCGCCGGTTCCACGCTGGAGGTCACGACGGGATTCGACACCGGCATTTCGCCGTCGGCCTTCGGGGAGGATGTGAACGGCGAGATCTACCTCGTCGACTACGCGGGCGGTGGCCTGTACGAACTCGTGGTCACTCCCTGAAGGGCGGGCGGCGCTCAGGATTTCGGTATGGCCGCGCGTTTCTCGACGAATTCCACGATCGGTTCCGTGCCGGTGCAGACCATCTCGCCCTCGATCAGCGCACCGCTGGCGATGGCGATGCGCCGGGCGTTGACGCGGCCGTGGAGACGGGCGCTGGCGCCAATCTCGAGCTTGTCCTCCACCGTAAGTACCCCGACGACGGTACCGGAAATGACGGCCGCATGCGCCCTGAGTTCGCCCTCCCAGCGAGCGCCCGTGGAGATGGCTACTTCGCCGCGGATGCGGCCATTGCCCCGCACCGCGCCATTGACGAGCAGCGCACCTTCGGTGTCGATGTCGCCGACGAACTGAGTGTGCTGGGCAATCAGCGAGGGCGTGGAGCCCAGTCGGTCCAGGAGCCGGCGGCGAGGGGGTTCGTTCATGCTGTTACAATATCCGAGTTGATCACGGAGGAAAGGATGAGCAAGTCTCATATTGTGTTGTTGGCGTTGCTGACTGCCGTCACGTTGGGCGTCGCCGGGTGCAGCCACGTGGGTGATGACTGGAAGGCGGCCCAGGCGGCCGACACGGCCGAGGCCTACCAGGATTTCCTGCGCCAGCATCCGGACAGCGAGTACGGCGTACCGGCCCAGGAGCGCATCAAGCAGCTCGCCGAAGACCGGGACTGGCAGCAGGCCTCGAAGACGGACACGCTCGACGCCTACCAGCAGTTCGTCGCGACCCATGCCGACGGCAAATGGGCCCAGGAAGCGCGGGTGCGCATCGAGAACTTCCAGCTCACCGCCAGTGGCGCGACGCCGGGCAGTACGGGACCGGCCACACCTCCCGGTGCGGCTTCGGCCGGACCCTCGTCGCCGGCCAGCGTGGCGGGCCACACTCCAGCCCGACCCGCCGCCGGGCCCGCGGCCGAGCCCGCGGCGAAACCGGTGGCCAAGCCGGTGGTCGCGAGCAAGGCCAAACCGGGGGCAGGGCATCTGGTCCAGCTGGGCGCCTTCAACTCCAGGAGCCATGCGGAGGTGGCCTGGCGCAAGATCAGCGGCCGCTTCCCCACGCAGCTCAAGTCGCTCCAGCCGCATTACGCCGTGCTCCAGAAATACAAGTCCAAGCCCGTGGTGCGGCTGCAGCTGGCGCTCGATACCGCCGAGCATGCGCGCGAGCTGTGTGCCTCACTGAAGAAAGGCTCGCAGCCCTGCATACCAGCGGGCTGACTGCCACGGCATGAACAGTGAGACACCGCCCACCCGCACCGCGCGACGGACGGGCCGCCTGTGCCGCGCGGCCCTGTGCGGCGGCGCCCTGCTGCTGCCACTCCTGGCCGATGCCGCCGTGAAGGCGCCGCCCGCGCCCACGAGTTTTGCCGCCGCCGGCGATGCGATTCGCACCCACACGCTGGCCAACGGCCTGCAGGTCATCGTCTGGCCCGATCACCGCGTGCCCAGTGTCGCGCTGTTCAACTGGGTGCACGTGGGCAGCCGCAACGAGGGCACCGGCACCACCGGCCTCGCGCACTTCTTCGAACACATGATGTTCAAGGGCACTGCGCGCCGTCCCGAGGGCGAATTCGACCGCCTGATGGAGGCGAACGGTGCGCGCAACAATGCCGCGACCTCGCAGGATGTCACCGTCTACCAGGACTGGTTTCCCCGTTCCGCGCTCGAACTGGTGTTCGACCTCGAGAGCGACCGGCTCGCCAACCTCTCCTTCGACCCGCAGAGCGTGGAGAAGGAACGCGAGGTGGTGTACTCGGAACGCCGGCTGCGCATCGAAGACAGCAATCCGGCCTTCCTGGACGAGCAGGTGCAGGCCACGGCCTTCCTCGCCCATCCCTACCGCATCCCGACCATCGGCTGGCCCTCGGACATCAGGTCCTGGACGCTCGATGACCTGCAGGGTTTCTACCATCGCTGGTACGCGCCGAACAACTGCACGCTGGTGCTGGTCGGCGACGTCGACCCGGAGCAGGTCTTCGCACTGGCGGAGAAGTATTACGGGCCGATCCCGCGCGGTCCGGCGGCGCAGCCGGTGCGCACGGTGGAGCCCGAGCAGACGGGCGAGCGCCGCTTCACCATCGAACGCAACGGGCAGAACCCGCTGGTGCAGATCGCCTGGCATGCGATCGCGGCGGACGATCCGCGCGCACCGGCCCTGAATCTGCTGCAGACCATATTGACCGCCGGCGACGCTTCGCGCCTGCACCGGCTGCTGGTCGAGGACCGCAGGCTCGCGGTCGAGGTCGACAGCGGCTGGTCGGAGGGCTACGACCCGAACACCTATTCCGTCTACGCGACCCTGGCCGAAGGCGCTTCTCCGGCGGATTTTGAGCAGGCCCTGTATGCCGAACTGGCCCACGTGCTCGATGCGGGCGTCACGCCCCAGGAGCTGAGCCGCGCGCGCAACCAGGTGGCGGCAGCCTTCTGGCGCGGGGTCTCGACGCTGGACGGCAAGGCGCGACTGCTCGGCGAATATGCCGTGCTGCATGGGGATTACCGCAAGCTGTTTGCGGCGCCCGAGGCCTACGAGCGGGCGAGCGGCGCAGAAGTGCTCGCCGCCGCGCGCGCGGTCTTCAAACCGGAGCACCGCACCGTGGGCGTGCTGCTGCCGCGCGCCGGCGTGGAGCATTAGGCGTTGAGGGCGACATTCATGCTTGCACTCTCCCTGCTGGCCGCTGTCAGTGGCGCCGTCGCCCGGGCGGGCGATAGCCTCAACGTGCCGGTGCCGCCGCATCAACGGCTCACGCTGCCCAACGGCCTGCGCCTGATCCTCGTGCCGCGTCACGATATTCCGCTGGTGGCCTTCGACCTGCTGATGCGCGGCGGCGCCCGCTTCGATCCACGCGGCCGCGCCGGCACCGCCGCACTCGTGGCCGACCTGCTCACGCACGGCGCGGGCGCGCGCGACGCCTACGCCTTCGCCGACGCCGTGGAGGGCGCGGGCGGTTTCTTTGACGCGGAAGCGCGCGAAGAGGCGATCCAGGTGCGCGGGCAGTTCCTGGCGCGCGACAGCCTGCTGATGCTCGAGCTGCTGGGCGATGCGGTGCTGCGCCCGCATTTTGCGCCCGGGGAGCTGGAGAACCTGCGGGCCCGGCGCATCGAGGGGCTCAAGGCCGGCAAGGCCTCCGCGCCGCAATCGCTCCTGCCCAGCTATGGCCGTGCGCTGCTGTTCGCGGGCCACGCCTACGGCCGCCCCGTGGGCGGCAGTGAGCAGAGCCTGGCGCAGATCACGCGCGCCGAACTCAGCGGGTACTACGCCGCGCAAACCGGCGCCGATCGCGCGACGCTGGTGATCGCCGGTGATTTCGATCCTGCACGGATCAGCAAGCAGGTCGCGGCCGTCTTTGGTGCCTGGCCGCGCGCCTCAGTCCCCTTGCCACCGTTGGCGGAGGCCACACGCGTGCACGGCCGGCGGGTGCTGCTCGTGGACGCGCCGGGATCGGCGCAGACCTACCTGTGGCTGGCGAATGTCGGTGTGCCGCGCCGCTACCCGCACCGCGCGGCGCTCAATATCAGCAGCACGGCTTTCGGCGGGAGCTTCGGTTCCATGCTCAACCAGGAGTTGCGGGTCAAGGCGGGCCTGAGCTATGACGCCAGCGCCAGCTTCAACCGCGGCACTGTGGCCGGCGAGTTCGCGATCAGCAGTTTTACGCAGACCGAGAATACGGCGCGCGCCCTCGAGCTCGCCCTGGCCACGCTCGCGCGGCTGCGGCACGACGGACTCGATGCGGCGCGCATCGACTCGGCGCGCAATTACCTGCTGGGCCAGTATCCGCTGGCCCTCGAGACCGCGACTGACTGGGCTGTCGCCTTCGCGGAGCTCGACCTGTACGGTCTGCCGGAGAGCTACATCGGGCAGTTCGGGACCGAGCTCACCAGGGTGGATACGGGCGCGATCCGCGCGGTCATCGACGAGGCCTATCCGGCCGCCGAAGACCTCGATATCGTGCTGATCGGCGATGCGGCGCGGATCCGGGACGCGGCCGCGAAGTTCGGGCCCGTCACCACGATGCCGCTCGCGGCGCCGGATTTCTCGCCTGCCGCTGACGCGCGCTAAGCGGGCGCTTAAGCCTGCGCGGGACGCATCCGCTCGAGCAGTCTTTCGATCACCACGAAGAACAGCGGGATCAGGAAGACACCGAGGAAGGTGCCGGCCACCATGCCGCCGACAACGCCGGTGCCGATGGCACGCTGCGCGCCGGCGCCCGCGCCGGTGGCGAGCGCGAGGGGCAGCACGCCGAGGCCGAACGCGAGCGAGGTCATGAGGATCGGGCGCAGCCGGTCGTGCACGGCGCGCAGTGCGGCCTCCACGGCTCCCAGGCCCTGGTCGAGGTATTCCTTGGCGAATTCGACGATCAGGATGGCATTCTTGCTGGCCAGGCCCACCGTCGTGAGCACGGCGACCTGGAAATAGATGTCGCGCGCCAGACCGGCGAGGCTCGTCGCCAGCACCGCGCCGATGATGCCCAGCGGCACGGCGAGCAGGATCGCCACGGGAATCGACCAGCTCTCATAGAGCGCCGCCAGGCACAGGAACACGACACGCTCCTCGTAGGACTGTCCGGTCCACTCCACGCTGAAGCCCCGGGGCAGCTGGCTCACCAGATGCTCCACTTCCTTCATCGCCACGCCTGAACTGACGCCGGGGGCCGCCTCGCCGTTGATGTTCACCGCCGATACGCCGTTGTAGCGCTCCAGGCGCGGTGAGCCGTATTCCCAGCTGGTGCGCGTGAAGGCCGAGACCGGCACCATGCCGCCGCTCGCATTGCGCACATACCAGCGGTTGAAGTCCGAGGGCAGCATGCGAAAGGGCGCGTCGCTCTGCAGGTAGACGCGTTTGACGCGGCCGCCATCGACGAAGTCGTCGATGTAGCGGCCGCCCCAGGCGATGCCGAGCGTGTCGTTGACGTCGGCCATGTTCACGCCCAGGGTGCCGACCCGCTCGGGGTCGATGTCGAGCCGGAACTGCGGCGCATCTTCCTGTCCGTTGGGACGCACGTTCGCGAGCAGCTTGCTCTGCGAGACCATCCCCAGGAACTGGTTGCGCGCCTGGATGAGCGCGGCGTGGCCCTGGCCGCTGTCGTCCTTGAGGTAGAAATCAAAGCCCGCGGAATTACCGAGCGAATTGACCGGCGGCGGCGCGAAGGCGAATGCGAATGCGTCGTTGATGCCGCTCAAGCCCATGTAGGCGCGCCGGCTCACGGTCTGTGCCTTGAGGGCAGCGCCGGGGCGATCCTTCCAGTCCTTGAGCAGCACGAAGCCAAAGCCGGAATTCTGGCCACCGCCGCCGAAGCCGTAGCCCGTGACCGTGAAGATGGACTTGACCGCCGCCTGTTCCTTGTGCAGGAAATAATCCTCGACCTGAGCGAGCGCCTTGACCGTGCGCGCCACCGTAGCGCCGACCGGCGCCTGCACCGCGGCGAACAGGTAGCCCTGGTCCTCGTCCGGCAGGAAGGCGGTCGGCAGGCGCAGGAACAACACGATCATGATCGCCACGATCGCGCCATACACCAGCATCATCCGCCCCGTGCGGCGCACGATGCGCCCGACCACGCTCTGCACACGCAGGTTGGTGGCGTTGAACCCGCGATTGAAGTTGCCGAGGAAGCCGGTCGTCGGACCATGGCTGCCGGGCGGGATGGGTTTGAGCAGCGTGGCGCACAGCGCCGGAGTCAGGCACAGGGCCACGATCACCGAGAGCACCATGGCCGAGACGATGGTGATCGAGAACTGCCGGTAGATCCGGCAGGAACACCGCGGCCAGCACGGTGGCGATGCCGATCAGGGCGCCGGTGATCTGGTCCATGGAGCGGCGCGTCGCCTCGACGGGCGAGAGGCCCTGCTCGCGCATCAACCGCTCGACGTTTTCCACCACGACGATGGCATCGTCCACCAGCAACCCGATCGCCAGCACGACCGCGAACATGGTCAGCATGTTGATCGAGTAGCCGAACACCGCCAGCACACCGAAGGTGCCGAGCAGCACCACCGGCACGGCGATGGTCGGAATCAGCGTGGCACGGAGATTTTGCAGGAACAGGAACATCACCAGCACCACGAGACCGACGGCCTCGGACAGCGTCTTGACGACCTCCTTGATCGACTCGCGCACGAACGGCGTCGTGTCGTAGGGGTAGAAAGCCTTCAGGCCGTGCGGGAACCCCGGCTCGAGCTGATGAATGGTGTCCTCGACGATGCGCACGGTGCTCAGCGCATTGGCGTTGGTGGCCAGCGTCACGCCCAGGCCGCTGGCCGGTCCGCCGTTATAGCGGGCCGTAAACGTGTAATCCGAGGAACCCCGCTCGACGCGCGCGACATCCCCGAGGCGCAGGGTCGAGCCGCTGCCATTGGTGCGCAGGGCGATGGCCGCGAACTGCTCCGGGGTCCGCAGGCGGCCCTGCGATATGATGGTCGCGTTGAGCTGCTGGCCGGGGACCGAGGGCAGATCGCCGAGCTGGCCCACCGAGACCTGGGCGTTCTGCGCCCGGACCGCGGCGATGATGTCGCTCGGCTGGAGCGAGTAGGTCTTGAGCCGGTCCGGGTCGAGCCAGATGCGCATGGCGTACTTGGAGCCGAACAGTTGCACGTTGCCCACGCCGGGCAATCGATTGAGGCGCTCGACGATGTGGGTGGCCAGATAGTCGGCCACGTCGACCGGCCGCATGCTGCCGTCTTCCGAGATGAAGCCGATGCCCATCAGGAAGTTCGCATTCTGCTTGGTGACGTTCAGGCCGTACTGCTGCACGATTCCCGGCAGGAGCGGGGTGATCAGCTGCAGCTTGTTCTGCGCCTGGACCTGGGCGATGTCCGGGTTGGTCCCGCTCGCGAAGGTCAGGGTGATATTGACGCCGCCGTAGGAGTCACTGGTCGAGGACATGTAGATCAGGCCGTCGAGCCCGGACATGGCCTGCTCGATGATCTGCGTGACCGACTCCTCCGCGGTGCGCGCGGCCGCGCCCGGATACACGGCGCTGATGGTCACCGCAGGAGGGGCGATGATCGGGTACTGCGAGATTGGCAGCCGGGTGATCGAGATGATGCCCGTGATGCTGATGATCAGCGCGATGACCCAGGCGACGATCGGCCGGTCGATGAAGAAGCGCGACAGCGACATGGCAGGGGCCCCTCAGCGGGCCGCGGCGGCCGCACCCGCGGGGCCGGCCGCCGGCGGCGGCGCGCCGCCCGCTTCGGTGGGCTCCACCGGCATGCCCGGCTGCACCTTCTGCAGGCCCTCGACGATCACGCGGTCGCCCGGGTGCAGGCCGTCTTCCACCAGCCATTGATCGCCGATGGCGCGCGAAACGCGCACCGCGCGCGTCTCGACCTTGTTTTCCGCGCCCACGACCAGCGCGGTGGCCTGGCCCGAGGCGTCGCGCGTCAGGCCAATCTGCGGGGCCAGCAGCCCATCCGGACGCACGCCCTGGCTGATGATCGCCTTGACGTACATGCCCGGCAGCAGCGTGCGCGTCGGGTTCGGAACCAGGATGCGCAGCAGCAGGCTCCCGGTCGCCTCATCGATCGTGACATCCTCGAACTGCAGCGTGCCCTGCGCGCCGTAGTCGCTGCCATTTTCGAGCAGGATCTTCGCCGGAGTGCCCGCGCCGCCGGCCTTGAGCTTGCCGGCCTCATTGTCCTGCTTGAGCGCCAGCCATTCGCTGCTGGACTGGCTGACGTCCACATAGATGGGGTCCAGCTGCTGCACGGTGGCCATTGCCCCGGTCTGGTTGGCCGTCACCAGGGCGCCCTGCGTGACGGCCGACTTGCCGATACGGCCGGAGATCGGAGAGGTGATCCGCGTAAATCCCAGGTTGACGCGGGCGCTGGCCAGCGCGGCCTCGGCCGAGGCCACGCCCGCCTCGGCCTGGCGCAGCTCGGCCACCGTCGTCTCGTTGTCCTGCTCGCTGACGGCGTCGATTTTGCGCAGCTCCGTGGAGCGGCGCGCCCGGAACTGGGCGGCCTCGAGCGTCGCCTGGGCATTCTTCAGGGCGGCCGCCGCACCGTCGGCTTGCGCCTGGTAGGTCCGGTCGTCCAGCTGATAGAGGACCTGTCCGGCCTTCACCGCACCGCCTTCGGTGAACAGACGCCGGTTGACGATGCCGGTCACCTGGGGCCGGACCTCGGCGACGAGAAAGGCACTGGTGTGGCCCGGCAGTTCCCGTGTCAGCGTCACAGCCTGGCTGCGCAGGGTGACCACCTTGACCGCCGCGGCCGGGTAGCCGCCACCCGGGTTGTGCGAGGCGCCGCAGGCGGCCAGCAGGGCGGCACCCATCATGGCCAGGGCTGTCGCGGGGATAAGGGTCTGCTTGGGTGCGCGCATGGAGCGATTCCCTGGGACTGTTCTTGGAGGAGATCCGGACCCGCAGCGTCCGGAATTTTTGGAATTCAGATTCAAAATATAGGGGGCCCAACCCCCCGGCGCAAGCCATGAGCTTACACGGGCGGGTGCGTGTCGTAGGCATTGACCCCGGAGCGCCGGGCGGTAATATCGGGGGCACATGACGGAACGGTGACAGGGCGCGCCTCACCGCGAGTCTCCGGACTTATGAGTGATTGTCCCCGGCTGAGGGGGCGAGGGGCTGGCTGTCGCCTGTGCGCAGCGCCACTGCGCGGGTGTCCGGAGCAGAGGAATCATGGCCAAGCAGAAAATCCGACTGGGACCTCCACCACAGCAGGGCCTGTACGACCCGCGCCGCGAGCATGAAGCCTGCGGCGTGGGCTTCGTCGTGGACATCAAGGGCCGCAAGTCCCATCGCATCGTGCAGCAGGCGATCGCCGTGCTGCGCAACCTCGATCATCGCGGCGCGAGCGGCTGCGAGGCGAACACCGGCGACGGCGCCGGCGTGCTGCTGCAGATGCCGCACCGCTTTCTCGCCGAGGCCTGCCGCAAGGCGCGCATCGCGCTGCCGGAGGCGGGCTGGTACGGCTGCGGACTGGTGTTCCTGCCCCGCAACCCCACGCGGCGCCGCAAGCTCGAGGAGCACTTCAGCCACATCGTCCAGTCCACCGGCCTGACCGTGCTGGGCTGGCGCTCGGTGCCGACCGACAATTCGATGCTCGGGGAGACCGCGCGCGCCAGCGAACCCTTCATCCGCCAGGTGTTCATCGGCCGCCCTCCGGAGCTGGCCGACGAGATGGCCTTCGAGCGGCTGCTCTATGTGGCACGCAAGCGCGCCTACAGCGAGATCCGCACCTCGACCATCGACGGCGCCGAATACTGGTACGTCGCCAGTCTTTCCTTCAAGACGCTGGTCTACAAGGGCATGCTGCTGACCGAGCAGCTGGCGCGCTATTTCCCCGACCTGCAGAATCCCGCGCTGGAGTCCGCACTGGCGCTGGTGCATTCGCGCTTCAGCACCAATACCTTTCCGAGCTGGGATCGCGCGCATCCCTACCGCTACGTGGCGCACAACGGCGAGATCAACACCGTGCGCGGCAACATCAACTGGATCAAGGCCCGCGAGGGCCTGTTCGAGTCTGCGTTGTTCGGCGAAAACATGCGCGAACTGCTGCCGGTGATCAACCCGAACGGCAGCGATTCGGCCATGTTCGACAACACGCTGGAGCTGCTGGTGCTGGCGGGCCGATCGCTTCCGCACGCCATGATGATGATGATTCCCGAGCCGTGGTCGGCCCACGAGAGCATGGATGACGCGCTGCGGGCCTTCTACCAGTACCACTCCTGCCTGATGGAGTCCTGGGACGGCCCGGCCGCGATCGCCTTCACCGATGGCAGGCAGATCGGCGCCGTGCTGGACCGCAACGGCCTGCGGCCCTCGCGCTACTACGTCACCCGCGACGATCTGGTGGTCATGGCCTCCGAGGTCGGCGTGCTGGACATTCCGCCGCAGGATGTGGTGCGCAAGGGCCGCCTGCAGCCGGGGCGCATGTTCCTGGTCGACACCGAGCAGGGCCGCATCATCGAGGACGAGGAGATCAAGCGCACGATTGCGCTCGAGCGTCCCTACCGCCAGTGGCTGGATGAGCACCTGGTCACGCTCGATGAACTGCCGCCCGCCGGTGAGCTGCCCAGAGTCGATCACGACACGCTCCGGCAACGCCAGATCGCCTTTGGCTACACCTTCGAGGACCAGCGCCTGCTGATCGACCCGATGGGCCGCAACGGCGTCGAGGCCGTGGGTTCGATGGGCGACGACACGCCGCTGGCCGCTCTGTCCACCAGGCCGCGGCTGTTGTACGACTATTTCAAGCAGCTGTTCGCGCAGGTCACCAACCCGCCGATCGACTGCATCCGCGAGGAACTCATCACCTCCAGCGAAATGCTGATCGGCGCGGAGGGCAATCTCCTGCAGCCCCGTCCGGCCGACTGCCGCCAGCTCGAGCTGAGCGGCCCGGTGCTCACGAATGAAGACCTGGCGCGCCTGCGCCGCATGGACCTGCCGGGCCTCAAGGTCGGCCTGCTGCCGCTGCTGTTCCGCGTGACGCGTGGCGAGGTCGGGCTGCTCAAGTCGATGGAGGAGCTGCGCATCATGGCGCGGCGCATGATCGAGGAGGATGACGTCAGTGTGCTGATCCTCAGCGATCGGGGCATCAATCGCGACTTCGCCCCCGTGCCGGCGCTGCTGGCCGTGGCGGGACTCCACCATTATCTGATCCGCGAGGGCATGCGCACCCGCGTCAGCCTGGTGCTCGAGACCGGCGAAGCGCGCGAAGTGCATCATTTTGCGCTGCTGATCGGTTACGGCTGCAGTGCCGTCAACCCCTACCTGGCCTTCGAGACCATGGACGGCATGATCGGCGATGGGCTGCTGGCCAATGTCGATCACCAGCTGGCCTGCAAGAACTTCGTCAAGGCCGCCGCCAAGGGCGTGATCAAGGTGGCCTCGAAGATGGGGATCTCGGCCATCCAGAGCTATCACGGTGCGCAGGTATTCGAGGCGGTGGGGCTGCGCCAGGATCTGGTCGACGATTATTTCACCGGTACGGCCTCGCGCATTGGCGGTATCGGCATCGATGTGGTCGCGAAGGAAGTGCTCCTGCGCCACGCCGCAGCCTTTGCTCCGCGCGGCGCCGAGAGCGAGCCGCTCCCCGCGGGTGGCCGCTACCAGTGGCGTGCCGACGGGGAATACCACCTGTTCAACCCCGAATCGATCCACCGGCTGCAGAAGGCGGTACGCAGCGGCAGCTACGCGACCTACAGGTCCTATGCGCAGCTGATCAACGACCAGTCGCAGCAGCTGTGCACGCTGCGCGGCCTGCTTGACCTCAAGGCTGGCGATGCGGTGCCGATCGAGGAGGTCGAGCCGGTCGAGCAGCTGATGAAGCGCTTCAAGACCGGCGCGATGTCCTACGGCTCGATCAGCCAGGAGGCGCACGAGACCCTCGCGGTCGCCATGAACCGCATCGGCGGCAAGAGCAATACCGGGGAAGGGGGCGAGGATCCTGAGCGCTACCGGCCGCTGCCGAACGGCGATTCGAAGAACTCTGCGATCAAGCAGGTCGCCTCGGGGCGCTTTGGCGTCACCAGCGAATATCTGCTCAGCGCGCGCGAGCTGCAGATCAAGATGGCGCAGGGCGCCAAGCCGGGCGAAGGCGGGCAGCTGCCGGGCAACAAGGTCTATCCGTGGATTGCCCGGACGCGGCACACCACGGCCGGGGTCGGCCTGATCTCGCCGCCGCCGCATCACGACATCTATTCGATCGAAGACCTGGCGGAACTGATCCACGACCTGAAGAATGCCAACCGGGGGGCACGCATCAGCGTGAAGCTGGTGGCCGAGGTGGGCGTGGGCACGATCGCCGCAGGCGTCTCCAAGGCGCACGCGGATGTGGTGCTGATCAGCGGCTGCGATGGCGGGACCGGTGCGGCACCGCAGACTTCGATCGCGCACTCGGGACTGCCCTGGGAACTCGGGCTCGCCGAGGCGCACCAGACCCTGGTGCTCAACAACCTGCGCAGCCGCATCGTCGTCGAGACCGACGGTCAGCTCAAGACCGGGCGCGACGTGGTCATCGCCGCGCTGCTGGGCGCCGAGGAATTCGGCTTCGCCACCGCGCCGCTGGTTTCGGTGGGCTGCATCCTGATGCGCGTGTGCCACCTGAATACCTGTCCGGTGGGCGTCGCCACGCAGGATCCGCGCCTGCGCGAACGCTTTGCCGGCAAGCCCGAGCACGTGGTGAATTTCATGCGCTTCATTGCGCAGGACATGCGCGAACTCATGGCGCAGCTGGGATTCCGCACTGTCGATGAGATGGTGGGCCGGGTCGACCGGCTCGAGCCGCGCAAGGCGATCGATCACTGGAAGGCGCGCGGCTTCGATTTCAGCAACATCCTCTACCAGCCGGACGTGGGCGAGGAGGTCGGGCGCTATTGCAGCAGCACGCAGGAGCACGGCCTGGAAAATTCCCTGGACGTCACTACGCTGCTGGCGCTGTGCGCCCCGGCCATCGAACGCGGCGAAGCGGTGGTCGCCGAGCTGCCGATCCGCAACACCAATCGCGTCGTGGGCACGATCACCGGGAGCGAGGTCACGCGCCGCCACGGCGCCCGGGGGCTGCCGGCCGATACGATCCGCCTCAAGTTCAACGGTTCGGCCGGCCAGAGCTTCGGGGCGTTCCTGCCGCCGGGCATGACGCTGCACCTGGAAGGTGACGCCAACGACTACGTCGGCAAGGGGCTGTCGGGCGGCAAGCTCATCATTCATCCGCCGGCGGGCTCCGCCTTCGTCGCCGCCGACAACATCATCATCGGCAACGTGGCGCTCTACGGCGCGACCAGCGGTGAAGCCTTCATCTGCGGCATGGCGGGCGAGCGCTTCGCGGTGCGCAACAGCGGCGTCGACGCCGTGGTCGAGGCGGTGGGCGATCACGGCTGCGAGTACATGACCGGCGGCCGCGTCGTCGTGCTCGGCCGCGCGGGCCGCAACTTCGGGGCCGGCATGTCCGGCGGCGTGGCCTACGTACTGGACGAGCTGGGCGATTTTGCGGGCCGCGTCAACACCCAGATGGTCGGTGTCGAGCCGCTCTCCGATCCGGAGGAGATCGCCGCGGTGCGGGCGCTGATCGAGCGGCACGTCCGCTACACGGGCAGCGTGCGCGCCGGCACTGTGCTGGCACGGTGGCCGGAGCTGATCGGGCACTTCCGGCGCGTCATGCCCAGGGACTACAAGCGCGTGCTGGCCTGCGTGCGCCGCGCGCACGAGCAGGGACTCTCGGGCGAAGAGGCGATCATGGCCGCCTTCGAGGAAAATACCCGCGATCTCGCCCGCGTCGGCGGGAACTGAGCGGCAGGCACGACCCATGGGCAAGCCGACGGGATTCATCGAGTACCTGCGTGAACTGCCGGTCGATCGCACGCCGCTGGAACGGGTGCGCGACTGGAGCGAATTCCATCACCACATGGAGGAGCGGCACCTGCGCCAGCAGGGCGCGCGCTGCATGGACTGCGGCGTGCCCTTCTGCCAGACCGGCAAGCTCATCAGCGGGATGGCCTCGGGCTGCCCGGTCAACAACCTGATCCCGGAATGGAACGACCTGGTGTACCGGGGGTTGTGGCACGAGGCGCTCGACCGGCTGCACCTCACCAACAACTTCCCGGAATTTACGGGCCGCGTGTGCCCGGCGCCCTGCGAGGGTTCCTGCGTGCTGGGTGTGAACTCGCCGCCGGTGACGATCAAGACGCTGGAAAACGCGATCATCGACAAGGGATTCGAGTCCGGCTGGGTGGTGCCGCAGGCGCCGCCGGCGCGCACCGCCAAGAAAGTGGTCGTCATCGGCTCCGGCCCGGCCGGCCTGGCCGCGGCCGCGCAGCTCAACGCCGCCGGCCACAGCGTCACGGTGCTCGAGCGCGCCGACCGGCCCGGCGGCCTGCTGATGTATGGCATCCCGAACATGAAGCTCGACAAGCGCGCGGTCGTCCTGCGACGCATCGAGCTGCTCGAGCGCGAGGGCGTCAAGTTCCTGTGCAACGCCCACGTCGGCGAGAACGTCGAGGCGCGACTCCTGCAGCGGGATTTCGACGCCGTGGTGCTGTGCACGGGGGCGACGCAGCCACGCGACCTGCCGGTGGCCGGACGGGAGGTGGCGGGTGTGCACTTCGCGATGGACTATCTCACCGCGAGCACCCAGGCGCTGCTCAACGGCGGCGCCGACGCGACGCCGATCCATGCGCGTGGCCGGGATGTCGTGGTTATCGGGGGCGGGGATACGGGCACCGACTGTGTCGGCACCGCGATGCGCCAGGGCTGCCGGAGCCTGGTGCAGGCCGAGATCCTGCCGCGTCCGCCCGACGAGCGCGCGCCCGACAATCCCTGGCCGGAATGGCCGAAGGTCTACAAGCTCGACTACGGGCAGGAAGAGGCCGCCGCCCGCTTCGGCGCCGATCCGCGCGTCTATTCGACCACGGTGAAGAAATTCGTCACCGACAGGGGTGGCACGCTGACCGCGGTCGTGACGGTCGCGATCAGGTGGGAGCGCGACAGCGACGGCCAGTTTGTCGCGCTGGAGCTGCCGGGGAGTGAACGCCAGCTGCCGGCCCAGCTTGCGCTGCTGGCGATGGGATTCCTCGGACCGGAGCAGGGGCTGCTGAAGGAACTCGGCACCGCGGTCGATGAGCGCGGCAACGTGCTCGCCGAACTCGACCGTTACGCGACCAGCGTCAAGGGCGTGTTCGCGGCGGGTGATTGCCGGCGCGGCCAGAGTCTCGTGGTATGGGCCATCAAGGAAGGGCGCGGCGCGGCGCGCGAGTGCGACCGGTTCCTGATGGGGCGGACCCGCCTGCCCTGAGCTTTCCTAGGTGGAATGCTCCATGGGGCAATCCGCGAGCTGTTGCGTCCAGGGATGGCGCGTTTCTTCCCAGACCGAAATCTTCGGGGCCGGGTATCCCGGATCAGCGAACATGCCGAGGGCGACGGCGATGTATTCTGGAAAGGCGCCGAGCTGCCAGTAGACGGTCGAGCCGCAGCCCGCGCAAAAATGGAAGCTCAGGTGATTGCCGCTGTCGGCCGAGCGCATGTAGACCGTGCTTTCGCCCTCGATGTGGACCTGGTCGCGGTGAAATCTGGATTGCGCGCCGAAGGGGGCGCCCGTGCGACGCTGGCAGGCGAGGCAGTGGCAGATGGAGATCCTGACTGCCTCGCCGGTGCAGATCACGCGCAGCTGCCCACAACTGCACGTCGCAATTTTCGTGACCATGAGCTGTAATCTCCTGCCGCGGCCGGGCGGCTCCGGGGATAATCTAGTACGATACCGTGCCGCATTGCCAATGGCCCGTGGCGCCGCCGCAGCCGCGGCTGACGGGAGGAGTTCGTGGCCGGACTTTATTTCGAAGAGTTTCACGTCGGGCAGACTTTCCAGCACGCGATCCGCCGCACCGTCACGGAAGCGGACAACGTTTTCTTCTCTGCGCTGACGCACAACCCGGCGGCGCTCCACCTCGACGCGGAGTACTGCCGCACCCAGAGCGAATTTGGCCAGCGGATCGTCAACAGCGCCTTTACGCTCGGCCTGATGGTCGGCGTTTCGGTCGGCGACACGACCCTGGGCACGACGGTGGCGAACCTGGGCTGGGACGAGGTGCGCTTTCCCAAGCCGCTGTTCCATGGTGACACCGTGCACTGCGAGTCCGAAGTGCTGGAGCTGCGCGACAGCCGCTCGCGCTCGGACAACGGCATCGTGGTGTTCCAGCACCGCGCCTTCAACCAGCGCGACGAGCTGGTCGCCATCTGCAAGCGCACGGCGCTGATGCTGCGGCGCCCGTTGCCATGAGGGCGCGTTCGCTGCTGTTCGTGCCGGGTGACAGCGATCGCAAGCTGGCCAAGTGCCTGGGTGCGGGCGCCGACCTTGCGATCCTCGACCTGGAGGATTCCGTGGTGCCGGCCCAGAAGGCCGCGGCGCGGGGCCGGGTGCGCGAATTCCTGAGCGCCCACCGCGAGCGCCATGCCACGCAGCTGTGGGTGCGCATCAATCCCTTCGATACGGCCGAGGCACGGGACGATCTTGCCGCGCTGATCGCCAGCCGCCCGGACGGCATCGTGCAGCCCAAGGTCCGCGGGCCCGAGGACGTCATGGCCCTCGCATCCCGCCTCGAAGCGCTCGAGCGCAAGGCCGGCATCGGCGTCGGCGCGGTGCGCATCCTGCCGGTCGCGACGGAGACAGCCGCGGCGGTATTCGGGCTCGGTGGCTACGCTCGCTGTGCGCCACGGCTGTTCGGGCTGACCTGGGGTGCCGAGGACCTGAGCTGCGCAATCGGCGCTACCGCCAACAAGGATGCGGCCGGCGAGTGGACGGCGCCCTACCAGGTGGTGCGCGCCCTGTGCCTGTTCGGCGCGCATGCGGCCGGCGTCGCCGCCATTGATACGCTGTATGCCGACTTCCGCGATCCGGCCGGCCTGCGCGCCGCGTGCGCAATCGCCAGCCGCGATGGCTTCAGCGGCAAGCTGGCGATTCATCCGGACCAGGTGCCGATCATCAACGAATGCTTCGCACCGACGGCGGCCGAGATCGCCGCGGCGCGGGCGGTCGTGGCCCTGTTTGCCGCCAATCCCGGTGTGGCGGCCCTGCAGCTCGGCGGGCAGATGCTCGATCTGCCGCATCTGCGTCAGGCGGAACGGACGCTGGCACGCGCGGACCTGGGCCAGCCCGGGTAGCACGCGGAGCGATCGCACATGGTGGCGCCAGGGCTGAGTGCCTGCATCATCACGCTCAATGAGGCCGAGCGCATCGGCGATTGCCTCGCCTCCTTGAGCTTCTGCAACGAGATCGTGGTGGTCGATGCGCATTCCAGCGACGCGACGCGCGAGATTGCCGCGCGGCTCGGGGCGCGGGTGATCGAGCGCGACTGGCCCGGCTACCGCTCGCAGAAGCAGTACGCCACGGACGCGGCGGCGCACGCCTGGGTGCTGAGCGTCGATGCCGATGAGCGCGTTACGCCCGGGCTTCGTGCCGAGATCGAGGCGCTCCGCGCCACGGGTTTCGCCGGTGCGCGCGGCTGGACGATTCCGCGCATGACGGAGTACTTCGGCCGTTTTCTCCGGCACGGCAATGCCTGGCCGGAGCGGCAGATCCGGCTCTACGACCGGCGCGCTGCGCGCTGGAGTGGTTACGAAGTGCACGAGAAAATTGCGGTGAGCGGGGCGGTGGGCGGGCTCGCGGGCCATCTCGAGCATTTTGCCTACCGCAGTCTCGACGAGCAGCTCGGCCGGCTCGATCGCTACGCCTCGCTGATGGCGGCCCAGATGTACGCGGCCGGGCGGCGCTGCGGGATCATGCCGGTGCTGGTCAATCCCGCCTGGCGCCTGCTGCGCGGCCTGCTCGTCAAGGGCGGGCTGCTCGACGGCTGGCGCGGCTGGCTGTACCACATCGTCGAGGCCGGATACGTGCGGCGCAAGTATCTGCGCCTCTGGGCCCTCTCACGCAGCGTGCCCGTGAATCCTCAGTCGCTGTAGAGCACGGCGCTCGCCCGCGCCTCGATCCAGGCGCGCTCCTCCGGTGCCGCCATCGCCTCCAGGTCAGCCGCGCTCGCATCGTCTGCCTCGATCCACTGGCGCAGTCTCTGACCGCCGCTGATCACGTCGAAGGGCAGGCGTGAGTGCTCATACTCGTAGGCGAAATCGCGCCACAACGTGGCCTCCGGCTGCAGTGCGCGCCGCGCCTTGAGCAGTGCCGCGATCACGCGCCAGGGGCGGAAAGCCTCGTGGCGGTAGGCGTCGGCGTCGACGTGCAGCTGGATCCCGTGGCACAACTGGCCCGCGTGCTTGTTGAATGTGGGCTCGAACCAGCACTCGCGCAGGCGGGCACCGCGCAGCCAGTCCGGCGCAAACCGCTGGAGCCAGCGCAGCAGGGCGCGGGCGTTGCCGTCGGGCGCGCCCACCATCTCGAGCGGCCGCGTCGTACCGCGGCCTTCCGACAGCGTCGTGCCCTCGATCAGCACTGTGCCCGGATAGCAGCGCGTCATCGACAGGCTGGCCGCGTTCGGACTGGGGTTGATCCAGGAACGTTCGGCCAGCGGCCAGCCGAATCCCGGTGCGGCGCCGCTCTTCCAGCCCTGCATCTCGATGACCTGCAGGTCGAGATCCAGCTTGAGCGTGGCGACGAACCAGCGTGCCAGCTCTCCCATGGTCAGGCCGTGCCGCATCGGCAGCGCGCCCGCCCCGACGAAACTCTCCCACCCCGGTTCGAGCAGCAGCCCCTCCACGGGCCGGCCCGCAGGATTCGGGCGATCGAGGATCCAGACCGCCTTGCCTTGCGCCGCGCAGTCCTGCAGCAGATAGCGCAGCGTGGTAATAAAGGTGTAGACACGGCAGCCGATATCCTGCAGATCGACGAGCACGACGTCGAAGCAGTCCATCATCGCGGCGGTCGGGCGGCGCACCTGGCCGTAGAGGCTGAACACCGGAATGCCGTGCACCGGGTCCTCGAAATCGGGCGACTCGATCATGTTGTCCTGCTTGTCGCCGCGCAGCCCGTGCTGGGGTCCGAACGCGGCGCTCAGGCGCAGTCCGGGCAGCGCCGCGATGGCATCGAGTGAATGAACGAGTCCGGCGGTCACCGAGGCAGGATGCGCCAGCAGCGCGAGCCGGCGACCGGCCAGCGGCCGGTGCAGCGCAGGCTCCGAAATCAGGCGATCGATGCCGCACTTCATCGGGACTGGCCTCGCGACCGCGTAGCGGAGTGGGCCGCTCGCAGCGGAACGCAAAAGCAGGCGCGGTCGTGGAAGTCAGGCTGCGCGCCCGCGTGACGAGCGGCCCAGTAGCTCAGGCCTCCATCCTCAGCCTCGATGACCGCCGCCAGGTTCAGCCACCAGGTCAGGGGCGTATCCGCACTGCCGGGGTCCGCCGCTGACGCGCCGAACTCGGCCTGCGCGCGCAGGGACCAGAGGCCGGCCTCTGCAAAACGCGTGGCGATGCCCAAGGGCGCCGGCCCAAGTTCGCGTCCTCCGCTGCGGTAGTCATCGAACACCCAGGCCGCCCAGTCGCCATTCGGCGCGAAGTTGAATTCCAGGTAACCGCGCTCCACACCGCGTCGTGCGAAGAGCTCGAAGCAGGTGTGGCGCCACAGGTCGGCGCGCCGTTGCGGTGCCGTCGAGGCGCTCGCGAGGCGCATCCGCGCCAGCTCACCCTGGGCCACAAACTCCACCGTGATGCGGCCGCAGGGCTCGAGCGCAGCGCTGGCATGGAGCGAGCGCAGTGGGCCGGGACCGAATGCCGGATGCGGCACCAAGGCGATCGCGCCGGCCGCCGGCTTGCGCGGGTCGGAAACTGCGGCTTCAGGAGTCGGCACAGCGCGCCACGCTACGCAATTGCCCGGGGCAGCGCAATTCAGGGCGTCCCGGTCACGACCGGAATGGCTTCCGCGAGCGCCACCGCCGGGCGCATGTCGCGCTGGTAGGTCCAGGGCATGACGTGCAACCGCTCGAGCAGCACCCGCAGCAGCTGGTCCTGGCGCCGCCGGGCTTCCGGGACCGGCACGCCATGATTCAGTATGGCGAAGTAGACCGTGCCGTAATCGCGGCTGCGCAACGCGCCGATCAGGGCGCTGGCGCCGTACTCGCCGAAGGTGCCGGTCTTGCCCACCACGCAGCCGCTCTCCCCGGCGCCGTTCAGGCGCTCCTGCAAGGTGCCCGGATCGAACCCGGCGACCGGCAGCACATCGACCAGGCGATGATCGGTCAGGCGCAACTCCTGCTCCAGCGCCCGCAGGATTTTCACGGCTGCGCGCGGGCTGAGGCGGTTGCGCGGGTCGGTCCCGGCGCCGTCGCCGAGCGTGATCTCCGATCGCATGTTCGCGGGCACCGCGGAGCGGGCGAGTTCCTGCACCTCTGCGGCGCCGCCGGCCGCGTCGGCGAGCGGCTTGAAGACGTTGTTGGAGTAGTCGTTCAGTGCCTTGATCAGGGACAGCAGGGGCTGCGAGCGATGCGCGACCAGCGGCTGCACCGCCAGGTCCGGCGGGCCGGGTGCCGGCGTCGAGGTCCCGGCGCCAAACTGCAGTAGCGGTGATGGCGAGGCGGAAGCACCCCTTGCGGTGCTGCTGAGCGCGCTCACCGCCTCCCGTGCCGACAGCGGTGCCTGACCGGACAGGACTGCGCGCAGACGCGCCTCGGCTGCGTCACCCTGCCAGTTGAAGATCAAGGAACCGCGCACGCGGAGCGTTCCCGCGACACGGTGCACGCCCAGATCGTTGAGCCGCGCAGCGACGAGCAGAGCGTTTTCGTCCACAAAGAACGGATCGCCGCCAGCATCGACGATCAGGTCGCCGTCGAGCAGCCCGTCGTGCACGGCGCCGCCACCGGAAAAGGTGGTGGTGAAGCGGTAGTCCGGTCCGAGCCGGCGCAGCAGGGCGAGCGTCGTGGGCACCTTGGACACCGAGGCTGGATGGACGGGCGCGCGCGCGGCCTGAGCGAGCAGGACCTCGCCGTCGGCGGCCTCGACATAGACGCCCTGGTTCGCGCCCAGTATCGCGTGGGCCGCCGCGCTGAGGTCGCCGTGGTCCCGCGCCAGCGCCCAATTGCCGGCGAGCAGCGCCAGCGCCGCCATGACGACGGGCGGCGAGCGAGCGGGGATCGGCATGGGCCTGGGCAAGGGTGGTGTCCGGATCGTGCGCGGTGGACTGGCGGCGCTCATTGTTTCCCATCCGCCCGGCCGCGTGAAGCGCAAATTGCGGCGCTTCGGGCCGCGAGTACACTAGCGCATCGTCAAATGAAGGGAGCGGCGCATGCGCATCTGGAAGGCTGCATCGATCGTGGTCCTGGTCGCGGCCCTGGGCACGTCCCCGGCACCGGCGGTGTTCGCCGCAGCCGCAGCGGCGCCGCCGGCCCTGGCGGCCGACAATCCCTTCGCCGCACCGAGCACGCTGCCGTACGGCCTGCCGCCCTTCGATCACATCCGGGACGGCGATTACATGCCGGCCTACCAGGCGGGCATGGCCCAGCAGCTCGCCGAGGTGGCGGCCATCGTGTCCAGTCCGGATCCGCCCACTTTTGATAACACGGTGCTGGCGCTGGAGCGTTCCGGGCGCCTGCTCGATCGCGTCAGGAAGGCGTTCGTCAATCTCAACGCCTCGAACGGCGATGAGGCCATGCGCAAGCTCGAGACTGAGCTCGCCCCGCTGCTGGCGGCACATGAGGATGCGATCGATCTCGATCCGAAGCTGTTTGCGCGCCTGGACCAGCTGTACCGCGATCGTACGCACTTGCTCCTCGATGCCGAATCCTTCCAGCTCCTGATGCGGCAGCACAAGGGCATGGTGCGAGCCGGCGCGATGCTGCCTGAACCGGCGAAGGTGCGCCTGCGGGCCGACAACGCCGAGATCTCGACGCTGATGGCGCAATTTCGCCAGCGGTTGCTGAAGGCGAGCGCCGATGGCGCGGTCGTGGTCGACAGCGCCGCCGAGCTCGAAGGTCTGACGCCGGCGGAGCTCGGCGCTGCCGCCGATGCGGCCACGGCGCGTGGCCTCAAGGGCAAGTGGCTGCTGGCGCTGGTCAACACGACGACCCAGCCGATGCTGGCCGAGCTGCGCAACCGGGCGTTGCGCGAGCGGCTGTACCGCGCGGCCGTGCATCGTGGTGTCGGGGGGAGCGATGACACCACGGCGATCGTGGCGCGGCTGGTGAAATTGCGCGCCGAGCGGGCCCGCCTCCTCGGCTATCCCAACCATGCCGCCAGCGTGCTCGACGACGAGACGGCCGGCACGCCGGCCGCGGCCGATGCCATGCTGCGCCAGATCGCCCCGGCGGCGCGCGCCGGCGCCGAGCGCGAGGCCGCGACGATCCAGAAGCTCATCGACAGCCAGGTGCCAGGCGGGCGCGCGGGCGCTGCCGTGCAACCCTGGGACTGGGATTTTTATTCCGAGCAGGTGCGCAAGGCGCACTACGATTTCGACGAAGCCCAGATCCGTCCGTATTTCGAGCTCGAGCGGGTGCTGCAGGACGGGGTCTTTTATGCCGCGCATGAACTCTACGGCCTCAGCTTTCGCGAACGCACCGACCTGCCCCTGTACGGGCCCGATATCCGCGTGTTCGAGGTCTTTGACGCCGGCGACAAGCCGCTCGGCCTGTACATCGCCGATTTCTTTGCCCGTGACAACAAGCAGGGCGGCGCGTGGATGGACAACTACGTCGATCAGTCGCACTACTTCGGCCAGCAGCCGGTCATCGTCAACAATCTGAATGTCCCGAAGCCGCCCGCCGGAGAACCGGTGCTGCTCAGTTTCGATGACGTAAGCGGCCTGTTCCACGAATTTGGCCACGCCATGCACGGCATGCTCTCGGACGTCAAGTACGAGAGCCTGTCGGGCACGCGCACGTCCCGTGATTTTGTCGAGTACCCGTCGCAATACAACGAAATGTGGGCACGCGAGCCGGTGGTACTCGCCCATTACGCGCGGCATTACCAGACGGGCGAGCCGATGCCGGCGAGCTTGCGGCAGAAAATCCTGGCGGCGCAGAATTTCAACCAGGGCTACGGCTATACCGAGCGGCTCGCCGCTGCAGTGATCGACCTGGCGCTGCACGAGGTGACGCCGGCGCAGGCGCCCGCCGCCAAGGACCTTCCGGCCTTCGAGCAGGCGGCGCTCCGCAAGGCCGGACTCGCCTTGCGCACCGTGCCGCCGCGCTATCACGCGAGCTATTTCCGTCACGTCTTTGGCGATGAGTACTCGGCGGGCTACTACGCCTACACCTGGAGCGAAGTGCTGGCCCGCGACACGGGCGAGTGGCTGCATCGGCACGGTGGCCTGACGCGGGAAAATGGCGAGGTGCTGCGTGCCAGGATCCTGTCGCGTGGCCGTACGCAGGAGCCGAGCGAGCTGTTCAGGGCGTTTTACGGCCGGGAGCCGGATGTCGGGCCGCTGCTGGACTATTACGGCCTGAGTCGGCCGGCGCACTGAGGCGGCCGAACCGCCGCCGCCATCCGCGGCAGCTGCGTGCGCGCCGGGCCGGCGATGGGCGTCAGCGCTGGCGCAGCTCGTCGAGCTCGGCGCGCAGCTTGCGCACTTCGTCCTCGAGACGCTCGAGCCGCCCGCCGTCAATGGAATGCGCAGGCGGCGCGGGCTCGGCCGGTGCCGCCGGTTCTGCCATCAACTCGGCCGCCGGCTCGCCGGTGAGCAATTGCACATAGCGCGCCTCGCGCCGGCCGGGCTGGCGCGGCAGGCGCCGCACCACGGGGCCCTCGGCGCGGCCGGCCAGGGCCTCGAGCGCCCGCTCGACCTCGCCGCTGTCAGCGAAGGGTGCCATACGCGCCGCGCGGCTGCGCAACTCGCCCGGCGTCTGCGCTCCGCGCAGCAGCAGCTCGCAGACGATCGCCAGTTCCTGTGGCGTGAACTTGAGCGGCGAAAACTCGGTATTGCAATAACAATGCTGGTACTTGGGCACACGGCTGCCAAACCCGCTGCGCTCCATGACCACGTGCTTGCGCACCAGGACGTCGACGAGTTGCTGCACCTCGGTTTCTGTCAGTGCCAGGACCGGGTCGCGATTGCTCTTCTGGTTGCAGGCGTTGGTCAGCGCGTTGATCGACAGCGGGTATTGATCCGGCGTGGTGATCTGCTTTTCGATCAGGCAGCCGATCACACGCGCTTCGACCGCGGTCAGGAGGGTTTTCACACTCATTACCACTGACCCACGTTGGGCATCGAATCCCAGGGTGCCCGCGGCGCCAGGGCTGCGCCACGCTGCAGGATTTCGATGGAGATCAGGTCCGGTGAGCGCACGAAGGCCATATGCCCGTCGCGCGGCGGCCGGTTGATGACGACGCCGTGATCCTGCAGGCGCTGGCAGACCGCGTAGATATCGTCGACCTCGTAGGCCAGGTGGCCGAAATTTCGGCCGCCGGTGTACACCTCGGGATCCCAGTTGTAGGTCAGTTCCACCTGCGCGGATTCATCGCCCGGCGCGCACAGGAACACCAGCGTAAAGCGCCCCTTCTCGTAGTCGGTGTGGTGCAGCTCCCTGAGACCGAGGGCCTCGCAGTAAAAGTGGCGCGCCGTGGCCAGATCTCTGACACGCACCATCGTGTGCAGGTATTTCATGCCTTCACTGCGGGTTCGGGGGAGCGGCCGGGCTCGCCGGCGCCGCCGGCGCCGCCGGCGCCGCCGGAGCAGCCGGAGCAGCCGGAGCAGCCGGAGCCGCTGACGCTGCCGGTGCGGGCGGCGGCGGGGTCTTCATGATATCGAGCAGATGGACTTCAAACACCAGGGTCGAGCCGCCGGGAATCTTTCCACCGGCGCCGCGGTCCCCATAGGCCAGCTCCGGAGGACACACCACACGGCTGTTGCCGCCGACGTGCATCATCTGCACCGCCTCGGTCCAGCAGGGCACTACGCCGGAGAGCTTGAAGGTCTCCGGTTTGCCGCGCTGGATCGAGCTGTCGAATACCGAACCATCGATCAGCTTGCCCTCGTAGTCGACTTTGACCTGGTCGTCAGCTTTGGGGGAAGCGCCCGATCCGGCCTTGAGAGTGGTCATCACGATACCGCTGGCGGTCGTGATGGTGTCCTTGGTGCCGGCAAGCTTGTCCCGATACGCCTTGCCAGCGGCCTTTGTTTTCACCATGGCCTTGCCGGCCCGTTCCGTCTGCAGCGCCTGGATCTTTGACATGTAGGTATCGGCACCGGCTGCGGCCTTGGGGTTACGCAGCCCGCTGGCCAGGCCCGCCTGCACCATCTGCCTCTCGTGCTCGGTGAAATCGAAGCTGTAAAGACTGCGACTGAGCAACTGGCCGATCGCAAAGAGCAACTTGTCTTCGTCGCCCTTGGCCGCAGTGGCGGTTGCAGCGGCCGGCGCAGCGGCGGGCGCGGTGGCGTGCGCGGCAGCGGGCGCGGTGGCGTGCGCGGTGGCGTGCGCGGCAGCGGGCGCAGCGGCGGTTGCGGCGTAGGCGCCGAGCGGTAGTGCGCACAGCAACAGCAGGCTAAGAATGCGGGTCATTGATTTCTCCATCGTGGAACGGGGCAGGGGACGGTAGCAGATCCGGCGCGTATTCTATCCCGCGTGGACCGATTGCGGCAGGACAGTGTTTCACGTTTGGATGGGGTCTCGCCCGCGGTGCGGCCATTGCGGCTGGCGGGGGCCGCCGAATTGCGTGGCCGGCTCGCCCTGGCCTGCCGCAACTGTGACGGCCTCACTGGTGCCCATTGCGTCCATGAGCTGTGGATGCGTGGTGAGCTCGCCGCCAATATCGAGCTGGCGCTCGAGCGGCTGTGGCAGGGGGCCGCCCAGACGATTCCGGATTGGCTGCCGATGCGCCATATCGAGTGGTTGCCCGCGGCCTATGAGGTGGCCGGGCGCTTTGCCGTGCGGCGGCGCGGCGCGGCCAATATCTACCTGGTGCTGCTCGATTACAGCGACAGCCGCCCGGAGCCGTACGGCATCTACGTGGGCATGACGCGCTATGCGCCCGCCGCCCGCTTCGATCAGCACAAGGCGGGGATTCGCGCCGCGGGCAGCGTGCTGCGCCGTGGCCTCGAGCTCCTCAGCGGGCCTGCGCTGCACCTGCAGGGCATATCGAGGCCCGAAGCGACGCTGATCGAGGAGCGCCTGGCCGCGGCGCTGGGCGATGCCGGATTGTTCGTGCAGGGCGGGCATTGAAGGGTGCCATAATTGCCGCCGATGTACAGGCGTGCAGGGGCGATAGGAACGAAAGCGCAGGGCTCGGGCGCGACGGGCGCACCGGGCGCCGCGGGGCGCCGTGAACAATACGCCGACCTGCAGCGCTCACTTGCCGGGTTGCTGGCCGGCGAGCAGGATCTCATCGCCAATACCGCGAATTTCGCGGCCCTGGTGTACGACACGCTCCCGGATCTGAACTGGGCCGGCTGCTATTTCCTGCGCGGCGAGGAACTCGTACTCGGACCGTTCCAGGGCCGCCCAGCGTGCGTGCGCATCGCCATGGGGCGCGGCGTCTGCGGCACGGCTGCCCAGCGGCGCACCAGCGTGCTGGTGCCCGATGTGCACGAATTTCCCGGCCATATCGTCTGCGACCCGGCTTCGCGCGCCGAGCTGGTCGTGCCGCTGCTCCGGGATGCGGAGCTCGTCGGGGTATTCGATCTGGACAGCCCGCTGCCGGGCCGCTTCAGCGAGGAGGACCGGGCGGGGATGGAAGCGGCGGCGCGCACGCTGATGGCCGCCTGCCCGCGCTAATGGAATTTCCGGCGCAAGCCGATGTAGATACTGTGCGGCATGATGCTCAGCACCAGGGGCGTGCGCGTTCGCCCCTGCATGTAATAGCCGGCAGCGGTGCCGAGTACGAAGCCGGCCAGCACGTCTGACTGCCAATGGGCCTGCACCTTTACGCGGGCCACGGCGTCATAGAGCGGCAGCAGCTCGAGCACGTAGACGGCCGGATGATCGTGGCGATATTCGAGCACCAGGGGCGTGATGATGGCGCTCGTGACCGTGACTTCGCCGCTCGGAAAACTCTCGTGGCCGCTGCCCTGAAACCACAGATCGGGATCACTCGTCTGGCTGGGCCGCGCGCGCGTGAAGGTCAGCTTCAGTCCCTCTGCGGCCAGGCCGCCGACGAGCGTGGCGTCGATGGATTTCCACATCGTGCGGCCCAAGCGGGCTTCGCCGCCGTCCCACAGTGCCACGGCGGCTTCGCCTGCGAGCATGGTGTCGAGCAGCAGCAGCTGATTTTTCCGTGCCCAGATGCCATGATCATCCTTTGCCACCCGGTGATCGAGACCGAACAAGCCGCCGCCGGCCGTCCCCGGCGCCGATATCAGCAGCGCGGCGCACAGCGTGCCAGTCAGAGCAAAGCAATGACGTGTCATGCGAATCCCGGCCATCAGTGTAGGACATTGCCTGAGCCCGTACTCGCCGACCGGCGCCGCCGGTGGCGGGCGGCGCGGCGCTGAGCCGGCATGCCCGCCACCACCATCCGGACCGGCGTCGTGCTCGCCTTTGCGGCGATCTATCTCATCTGGGGCACCACCTACCTGGCCATTGCCGTGGTCCTGCGCACGATGCCGCCGTTCGCGAGCGCCTCGCTGCGTACCCTGGTCGGTGGCACGCTGATCTACCTGTGGCTGCGCTGGCGCACGCCACGGCCGTTCGCGGGCCTGCCGCTGCCACGCCTGATCGCCGCCGGCATGCTGCTGACCGGAGGGGGCAGTGGCCTGACGGTCTGGTCCCAGCAGCGCGTGCCCTCTGGCATCACGGCCCTGCTCATTTCCTCTGTGCCGCTGCTGGTGCTGCTGCTCAACTGGGTCTGCTTCGCACGGCGCGCACCGGAACCCCGCGCGCTCGTCGGCGCCCTGGTCGGCCTGAGCGGTGTGGCGCTCGTCGTCGCCCACCTGCCGACGCTGCCCGGCCATGTGCGTCCGCCCTACGTGATCGCCCTGCTGTGCGCGATGCTGTGCTGGAGCGTGGGCACGCTGGTGGCAAGCGGTGCGGTGCCGGCGGCGCGCGTGGGCGCCGCAACCTGCGTCCAGATGGCGGCGGGCGGCACGGTACTGGCGCTCCTGGGATTGTTGAACGGGGACTGGAGCGCCTTCCATCCCGCGCTCGTGTCCCGCGAATCCTGGCTGGCGCTGGTCTACCTGACGTTCTTCGGCAGCATCGTCGCGCTGAGCTGCTTTGTCTGGCTGTTGACGCAGGTCTCGCCGCAGCAGGCGACCACCTACGCCTTCGTCAATCCGCTGGTGGCACTGCTCCTCGGCGCCGTGTTTCTGGGGGAGCGCGTCACCCCGACCGTGGTGCTCGCGATGGTTCTCATCCTCGCAGGCGTCGCGCTGGTGCTGAATTCCGACAAGCCACGGTCATAATCAGCCGCCGCCTTTTCATAAGCCCGGCACCCTCGCCTGCGAGGGCGCGGCGATCGCGATTAACGTGAGCACCTTCATGGTATCGGCGCGGCCGGACCCGGCATGCTCTGCCCCATGGAAACCAAAGACACGTTCATGCGCTTCGTAGTCATCGGCTCGATCATCGCTGTGAGCGTGCTGGCGTTCATCGTTCGCATGAGCGCCTGAAGCCCCCGTTCCCGATACATAGAACTTTCCGTCCCTGCGCAGACTCTTATACTAGGGGTGGGGCTCGGATTCGCGCCGCAGGCGCGATTACTGGGGGAGTTCGTATGAACAGACTCAAGACAATTGTCGTGATTTTCAGCTCCGGCGGCCTGCTGGGGCTGGCCGGTTGTGCATTGCACGCCAGAACCGACTCTGACCCGCGGGTCTCGGTCGCCGCCTGCCACAGTTTCAGCTTTGCCGACGGCGGGATGCATCGACCCGAGGCCGCCTCGGCTTTTGGTAACCCATTGAATGAGAAGCGCCTGCGTGAGGCCATTGCGATGAATCTCGGGTCGCGTGGCTTACCGATCGCCGCCGAGGGCGCTGCGGCAGACTGCACCGTGGGTTATGCGATCGGCTCGCGCCTGGCCCCGGACCCGGCGGAACCGCGCGTGAGCTGGGGGCTGGGTTGGGGCGGCTGGAGTCATCACGGCCTGGGCGGCGCGGTGGCCTGGAGCGCGCCCTATGATTATCGCGAAGGTCGCGTCACCGTCGATCTGTACGACACGCGTTCGCACGAAGCCCTGTGGCATGCCTACGTCGATGAAGACGTGACACGGCTGACCGGTGCCGACGCGGAGCAGCGCATCAAGGCGGTGGTCACGGCCATCTTCGAGAAATTCCCGGCTGGGATGGCTGTGGCGCCGGCGGCGGGCGCAAGCAAATCCTGAGCGCGGGCCGCATTAAGCGCATTTCACGATTCGCGGCCGCCGTTGCGGCAATACTGCGCCTGCCCCGAAGAGTTTGGGGTAGTCATGAAACTCAGGAGTCAGTATGAAGTCCCAGATTGCCATTGTCGCGGCCGCCCTGGTCGCTGTGTCTGCAGCCCCGATGTTCGTTGCCGCTGCCGATGCGCCGGCAGCCACGCCACCGCCGGCCGCGAGTGCGCCCGCCGGTGATGCTTCGAGCGCGAAGCCGATGATGCACAAGAAGCATCATGCTCACCGCAAGGCCAAGACGGCCGACAGTTCCACCACGACGAGCAAGTAAGCGAGGAATTCCCCAGAATTCCGGGCAGGGCGCCATGGGGCGCCCTGTTTTTTTGTGCCGGGCGACACGGCGCTGAACCCTTGCCGGGGGCTCTGGAAACCACTGCGGATAGTGGTAGGGTGCCCGGATGAACCATGGGGTCCGGCGCGCCGGCGGAGGACTTGCCTGTCCGGCGTTGTGCGTGGCAGCGCTGCTGCTCGTCGGTTGTACGCGCGAGCCTTCGGCCCGCCTCTCCTTCAACGAGACGGTGCAGCCGATCCTGTCGGAATACTGCTACGGCTGTCATGGCCCCAGCTCCAGCTCGCGCAAGGCGGGGCTGCGACTCGATCATCCGGAATTCGCCTACGCGCCGCATGAGAAGTTCGGTCCTGCGATCGTGCCGGGCCAGCCGGAGCACAGTCCGCTGGTCCGGCGCATCGAGGCGAAGGACCCCGATGAACGCATGCCCCCGCCGGAGGCGCACAGGCAGCTGGAGCCCGGGCAGATCGCGGCCCTGCGGCAGTGGATCAAGGAGGGCGCGCACTACGAAACGCATTGGGCCTTCGTGGCACCGAGGCTTCCGCCGCTGCCGGCGACGCGGCGTACCGACTGGGCGCATAACGAGATCGACCGCTTCATTCTCGCGCGCCTCGAGAGCGAGGGCCTCACCCCGTCTGCGCCGGCCGACCGCCGTACCCTCATCCGGCGCGTCACCTACGATCTCACCGGCCTGCCGCCCGCGCCTGAAGAAGTGGCGGCGTACCTGGCCGACCAGTCCGGCGATGCCTATGAAAAACTCGTTGATCGCCTGCTGGCGAGTCCGCGCTACGGCGAGCACCGCGCCCGCTATTGGCTCGACGTCGCCCGCTATGGCGATACCCACGGCCTGCACCTGGACAATTTCCGCAGTATCTGGCCGTACCGCGACTACGTCATCAGGGCCTACGACCAGAATAAACCCTACGACCAGTTCGTGCGCGAGCAGCTTGCGGGCGATCTGCTGCCGGCGCAGAGCCCCGATCAGCTCGTGGCCACCGGCTACATCCGCGCCGGCATCAGCTCCGGTGAGGGCGGTACCCTGGTCGAAGAGCTGCGCGTCAACAACAAGCGTGAACGGGCCGAAGCCTATGGTGCCGCCTTCCTCGGTCTCACGGTGGGCTGCGCCAACTGCCATGATCACAAATTCGACCCGCTCACACAGCGGGATTTCTACCGGCTCACGGCCTTCTTCAACAACCTCACCGAAGATCCCTCGAACGACGATCGGAACGATTGGCCGCCGTTCGTGCGCCTGCCGGCGGCGGAGAATCGGGCCGCCTACGAGCAGACCTTCAGCACGCGCAGCATCGTCCTGCGGGAGATCGATGCGCGCCGTGCCCGGGCCCGCGAGCTGATCGCGGACTGGCTGGCGCAGTCGGCACAGGCCCCGCAGCCGGTCAGCGCCGACGGACTGCTGGCGCGGCTCCGTTTCGACGAGCAGCGAGGTGCCGAGTTTCTCAACTCTGCGCCCGGGGCGAGCACCCGGACCGTGACGGCAACGGGGGGTGCGCCTGTCTGGGGCGAGGACACCTGGTTCTGGCCCGCCATGCGCATGGACACAAGTACGCGCCTGGAGCTGGCGGATCTCGGCGACGCGGAATCGACGCAACCGTTCTCCGTGGGCACCTGGCTGATGCCCTACCTGGAGACGGCGTCGTCGGAGAGCGCGCACTTCGGCGCCATACTCGGGCGCGTCGATGCAGCGCAGGAGCGGCGGGGATGGGAGCTTTACTACGCCGAACAAAAGCTGGATCCGAAGAAACCCCTGTTCCGCGGCCGGCTCGTGTTTCATCTGGTGCACGCCTGGCCCGGCACCGCCCTGGACGTCGAGACGCAGGAGCTCCTGCTCGAGCGGGGTCGCTGGAATCATGTGCTGGCGACCTATGACGGCACAGGCCGCGCCTCCGGCGTGCGCCTGTATGTCGACGGCCAGCCACAGGCCGTCAGGGTGGTGAAGGATGCGCTGGCAGGGACGATACGCACGGCCGTACCGCTCGAGTTCGGGCGCCAATACCCGGATGCGAATCCACTGCGCCAGTCCCGCTACCAGGATTTCCGCTACTACGCGCGGGCGCTCAGCCCGGAAGAGGCGGCGCGGGTGCCTCGCGAGGACTACGTGAGCGGGGTGACGCGCCGGTCGATGACGAGCTGGACTGAGGACGAGTTCAAGGCGGTGAGTGACTTCTATTTTTCGCAACGGGACGAGATCACGCGCGCCCTGGTCGCGCGACTGCCGGCGCTCAACGCCGAGCTGGATCGGCTCGCCGCCGGGGGCGATCTGGCTCTGGTCAGCGAGGAGGGCAGCGGGCTCGCCTACGCCGACGTATTGACCCGCGGTATCTACAGCCAGCGCCGCGAGCGCGTGCGACCCGGTGTGCCGCAGTTCCTGCCCCCGCTCCCACGCGGCGCGCCGCTGGACCGGCGCGGGCTGGCCGAATGGACGGTCAGTGCGGCCAATCCGCTGACGGCGCGCGTGGCGGTCAACCGCATGTGGCAGGAGCTGTTCGGCACCGGCCTGGTGGAAACGACCGAGGATTTCGGCACCGTGGGCGCACGGCCGTCGCATCCGCAGCTGCTGGAGTGGCTGGCGGTGGATTTTCGGGAGCATGGATGGGACGTCAAGCGCTTTTACAAGCAGCTGGTGATGTCGGCCACCTATCGCCAGTCGGCGCTGATCACGCCCGAGCTGCTGGAGAAGGATCCGCGCAACCGGCTGCTCGCGCGTGGTCCGCGCTTCCGCATGGAGGCCGAGATGCTCCGGGACACCGCACTCGCGGCGAGCGGCCTGCTGGTCGAAAAAGTTGGCGGGCCGAGCGTCAAGCCCTACCAGCCGCCAGGCGTATGGGAGGCGGGCGGATTTCCGAGCAGCGATACCACGACCTACAAGCAGGACCGCGGTGAAGCGCTCTATCGGCGCAGCCTGTATACCTTCTGGAAACGCATGGCGACCATGCCCAACATGGACACCTTCGACGCCCCCGTGCGGGATGCGGCCTGCACCCGCCGGCAGCGCACGAACACGCCACTCCAGGCCCTCGTGGTGATGAACGACCCGCAGTGGCTGGAAGCCGCGCGCCGGCTGGCCGAACGGGTGCTGACGCATGACGCGGCGACCGACGCACGGCTCGATTACCTGGCCGAGTTGCTGCTCGCGCGCCCGTGGCGTCCGCAGGAAAAGCGGATCCTTGCCGGGATGCTGGGCGAGCTCGAAGCCGTCTATGCGCGCGATGCCACCGCCGCCGCCCGACTCATCGCCGTGGGCGAATCGAAACCCAACCCGCGCATCCCGGCGCCGACGCTGGCTCCGTGGATGCTGGTGGCGAGCGCCGCCCTGAATCTCGACGCCACCGTCAACAAGTAGCACTCGGGGAGTATTCGATGCGCCCAGGCCGACATAGCCGCAGACAATTCATCGGCCAGATGGGCGGGGTGCTCAGCTGGGCAAGCCTGGCCGGGCTGATGGGCGCCGCCAGCGCGACCGGACCTGCTGGCGCCCAGAGTCCGGGGCTGCCCAATTTCGCACCGCGCGCCAAACGGGCGATTTCGCTGTTCATGTCTGGCGCACCGCCGCAGATGGACCTGCTTGATTACAAGCCCAAGCTCGCGGCCTACTACGACACCGAGCTGCCTGATTCCGTGCGCGGTACGCAGACCCTGACCGGCATGACGGCCGGACAGTCACGCTTTCCGATTGCGCCGTCCTACTGGAAGTTCGCCCAATACGGCGCGACCGGCCGCTGGGTCAGCGATCTGCTGCCCTGGACCAGCAGGATGATCGATGAGCTGACCCTCATTCACACCGTCAGTACGGACGCGATCAATCATGAGCCGGCCATCCTGCTCATGAACACCGGCAACATGGTGCCGGGCAAGCCGAGCCTGGGCGCGTGGCTGTCCTACGGCCTGGGCAACATGAACGAGAATCTCCCGGCATTTGTGGTGCTCAACTCCCGGCTCATTCCCGGCGCCGATAACCAGCCCATCGCGCCGCGCCTCTGGGGCAGCGGCTTTCTCTCGAGCGAACACGCCGGCGTGGCGTTTCGCTCGCAGGGTGATCCGGTGCTGTATCTGAACGATCCCGAAGGGATGAGCCGCGCGACGCGCAGGGCACTGGTCACGGGCATCAACGCCATCAATCAGCTCACCTATCAAGAAGTTGGAGATCCGGAGACGCACGCGCGCATCAGGCAGTATGAGATGGCTTTTCGCATGCAGAGCTCGGTGCCGGAGTTGACAGACACGGCCCATGAACCGCAGTCGACCTGGGATCTGTATGGCGACGACGCCAAGGTGCCGGGCACTTTCGCCTACAACTGCCTGCTGGCCCGCCGCATGGCCGAGCGCGGCGTGCGCTTCACGCAGATCTACCAGCGCGGTTGGGATGTCCACAAGAATGTGGTGGGCAATCTGCCCAAGCTGTGCGCCGCGACCGACCGCGGCTGCTACGCGCTCGTTACCGACCTGAGGCGCCGCGGCCTGCTCGCTGACACGCTCGTCATCTGGGGCGGGGAGTTCGGCCGCACGGTCTACAGCCAGGGCGGGCTCACCCGGGACAACTACGGGCGTGACCATCATCCGCGGTGCTTCACGATGTGGATGGCCGGTGGTGGCGCCAATCCGGGCATCACCCACGGGCAGACCGACGACTTCAGCTACAACATCGTGGAAGACCCGGTGCACGTGCGGGACTTCAACGCCACCGTTCTGCATCTGCTCGGCATTGATCACGAGAAACTCACCTACTGGTTCCAGGGCCTGGACCAGAAGCTCACCGGCGTGGTTCCGGCCAGGGTCGTGACGGAGCTGCTCGCGTGAGCATTCCAGAAAGCGGGCGCATCTCCAACTGACATGAGCACGCGCGCTCGCCTGGCGCTCGTCGCGCTCGTGCCGATCCTGGGGCTGTTCGGTCTGCTGATCCTGGCACCGCCCGATGGTCTCGAGCGCGCTGCACTCGCGCAGTTCTTTGGGCATTTTCATCCGCTCGCGGTGCACATGCCGATCGCGCTGTTGCTGCTCGTGCCACTGATGGAAATCGCGGGCGCGAACCCGCGGCGCGCGCATATCCGCGCCGCCGCGGCCTTCGTACTCGGGCTTGGCCTCATCGCGGCGATCGTCACTCCCTTGCTGGGCTGGCTGCTCGCCTGGAGCGGCGGCTACGAGGGCGCACTGGTCACGCGCCACATGTGGGGCGGTGCCGCGCTCGCCACCGCCTGCTGGATCACCTGGATGCTGCGCGGTCATTCCGCAGCGCTGTACCGGGTTGCGCTGCTCGCAACGGTCGGCCTCATGGCCTGGACCGGCTATCGCGGCGGGCAGCTCGCCCACGGCGAGGAGCACCTCACGCAGCACATGCCGCAGACGCTGCGCAGCCTGTTCGGGCTGCCGGCGATTGCCGGCCATGGCGCGCCCGACGGCGACCCGGCGACTTTTTATGGCGCCCGCATCGCTCCGATCTTCAAGGATCACTGCCTGCTGTGCCACAGCGCTGAAAAACACCGGGGAGGCCTGCGGCTCGGGACCTACGCCGCGATCATGCACGGCGGCAAGGACGGACCGGTGATCGTCCCTGGCAATCCGCAGGCCAGCGAACTGCACCGCCGCATTTCCCTGCCCGCCGGCGACAAGAACGCGATGCCCGCCGAGGGTAAGCCGCAGCTGTCCGCCGCCGATATCAAACTCATCGATCTGTGGATCGCTGCGGGCGCCTCGGCCGTGCTGCCACGCGATGCCATTGCCGGTGCCGCCCGCGTGGCGGGAGCGGAGCCGCCCAGCGCCCCCGACTACCGGCCGCAGCTGCAGCAGATTGCGGCGCTGGAAGCGTCCCTGGGCGTACAGCTCGTGCCGCGTTCACAGGTCCCCACTGACGGGCTGATCCTGCGCACCGCCAGTTTTCCCGGGCACGCCAGCGACGCCGCGATCGCCAGGCTGGCGCCCGTGCGATCCCTCATTGTCGACGCCGAGCTCGCCCGCAGCGCCGTGACGGATGCGGCGCTGGTTCCGCTGGCCACGTTCACGAATCTGCGCAAGCTCGATCTTTCGTACACCGCGATTACCTCCGGGGGCCTGCGCGCACTCGCTCCGCTCAGGCAGCTCGAGACGCTCAACCTCACGGGCACTGCCGCGAGCGCCGCCGGAGTGGTGCCATTGAAATTGAATCCGGCGCTCAAGCACATCTATCTCTTCCAGACACCGGCGGAAGAGTGAGCGCCGGGGCTCGTGTTATGTGCAACGGGCAGGCCGCGGAAATCGAGGCGTTGCAGAGTCAGTCCTGGCCACTTTCCCTGCACCCGCCTTAACCGCCGCTGAAATCCAGCTGACACGAATATAATTTTCGGCAGCACCTGGATCCAGCTGGTTTTGAGGCACTATTGCCTGGAGAGCGGGTCAGATCGGTAGCGAAAGGCTGGATGCACGAGTGGAGGACTGGCCATGTTGCGTAGACAAGCGATAGCAGTTTCCATCACCGGCGCGGTGGCGCTCATCGGGCTGCTGTTCGGCACCGCCGCCGGCGCGGCGAGCGATGACCCTCCGGCCCGTGTCGCCCACGTGAATCTCATCGACGGCAGCGGCCAACTGAAGCTGGCCGGCACCGACAACTGGGTCGACGATTTGCTCAACCGCCCGCTGACCGGAGGGGACCGGCTGTGGATCGGATCCGGATCGCGCGCCGAGATGCACATCGGCTCAGCGGCGCTGCGGCTCGGTTCAGGCACGGCCCTGCAGCTCCTGGCCGTGGACGACGAGCGCGTGCGCCTGCGTCTGACTACAGGTTCCGTCAGCATACGGATCCGCGATCTCGACGGCGAGGAGCGTTTCGAGATCGAGACGCCGCAGGGCGATATTTCCATACTGCAGCCGGGCGGCTATCGTCTTGACGTCGATGACCGGGACGAGCGCACCCAGCTGGCCGTGTGGAGCGGGCGCGCCGAAGTCACTAATCGAAGCGGCACGCAACTGGTGCGCAGCGATGAGAGCGCCGGGCTGGACGCCGGCGATGATTCCCCAATCCGGCTCGCCTCGGCAGGGGCCACCGACGCTCTGGACCTGTGGGCTGAAGATCGCGATCGGCGCGAAGACGATTCGCATGCCGCGCGCTACGTGTCGCGCGAAGTCGTCGGCTATGAAGAGCTGGACGGCTATGGCGATTGGGTCGTGGATGCGGACTATGGCTCCGTGTGGGTGCCGCAGGTCGTCATGGTCGACTGGGCACCTTATCGGTTCGGCTACTGGAGCTGGATCGGGCCCTGGGGCTGGACCTGGATCGACGATGAACCCTGGGGCTTTGCGCCCTGTCACTACGGCCGCTGGGTGCACGCCCGCCATGGCTGGGCCTGGGCGCCCGGCACTCGTGAGATCCATCATCCGGTGTTCGCGCCCGCCCTGGTCGCGTGGCGCGGCGACTCGCGCCCCGACGGGGATTCACGGCATTCGCCGCGCGTCGGTTGGGTGCCACTCGGGTACAACGAGGTCTACGAGCCGCCCTTCCGCGCCAGCCGCGATTACCTGCGTGCGGCCAATCTCACCAACACGCATCTCGGCCGCGACAACATCGATCGCTACCTTGAGCGCCGACAGGGCGGCGGTGGGGCACGCGAGGAGCACCGCTACGCCAACGCGAGCGTGCCCGGCGCCTATACCGAAGTCTCCCGCGAGACTTTCACGGCGGCCCAGCCCGTGGGGCGGAATCGCCTGCGCGCCAGTCCTGGCGAATCGCACCCGGCCCCCTTCAGCACCAGCGCGCTCGAGATCCATCCGCCGCCGCCCAGCCCTGGGCGCAGCTTCCCGGCCGACCGGGTCGTCACGAGGACCGACAGGCCGGTGGCGGAGCGTTCGGTGCCCGAGACTCCCATGATTCGCCAGCGCGAGACCGAAGCCGCGGGACCGCAAGTCCGTCGGAGCGATCGCCCGGCGTCAGCCCCCGTCTATACCCCGGGCGAGCGCGGGCGGCAGGGTGCCGGGCCCGCGGCGGACTACGAATCACAGCGGCGGTATGCGCCGCCGGCAGGCGTGACGCGCGAAGCCCCGCAAGTGATGCTGCAGTCACCGCAGCGCGTGACGCCGCCAGTTCGCGAAGTACCGGCAATGCGCGAGGCGCCGCCCACGCGCGAGGCACCGCCCGTGCGCGAGGCGCCGCCCGTGCGCGAGGGACCGCCCATGCGCCAGGCACCGCCCACGCGCGAGGCACCGGTCATGCGGCAGGCGCCCACGGTTCACGAGGCGCCCGCGGCGCACGAGGCATCCTCGGCGCCGGCCGAAAGCCACCCCCAGCGCGAGCCGGACCGCCGCTCCGACCGCAACACTCGCGACTGAACCCGGGAGCTCTCCACGGTACAGGCGCGGCAGCGCGCCGCCAGCCGTGCTCCGCACGTTGGGCGCTGGCGGATACCCGTTACATATAACGCGTTACATGTAACGGGTGCTTCAGGATGTGGATGGCCGCAGCCGGACTCGCGTGGCCGCGAGCCCCATGCGGACTTCACGCCTCGTGGCCGGGCGCCGCGTTGTACAGCGGCAGGACGCGCGGCAGGAGGGCGCGCAGGTCATCCAGCCGCGAGCTGCTCGATGGGTGCGTGCTCAGGAATGCCGGCGTGCCGTTCTGACTGGCCTGGCCCATCTTCTGCCACAGCGAGAGCGCGGCGTGCGGGTCGTAGCCGGCGCGTGCCATCAGCTCGAGGCCGATGCGATCGGCTTCCGATTCCTGCACGCGGCTGCGCGGCAGTGTGAAGGTGACGTCGGTGACCATGCCGGCGAGCTGCAGCGAATCCTGGCTCAGGCCCGCGAGCACGCCCAGCGCGCCGAGGCCCAATTGCTGCGCGTAGGCCCGTGAAACCGCTTCGCGGCTGTGCTCGCGCAGCGCGTGCGCCATCTCGTGGCCGATGACGGTGGCGAGTTCGGCGTCGCTGAGCTTCAAATTATCGATCAGGCCCGAGTACACCATAATCTTTCCGCCGGGCATGCAGTAGGCGTTGAGTTCCCTGTTTTCCTGCACGTTGACATCCCACCCCCAGCCTGCGGCATCGGGGCGGAACACCGTTGTCTGTCTGATCAGCCGGCTGGCGATGGCGCGCACCCGCTCGGTCTGTACGGGATTGGCGTTGAGCCTGCCTGCCTGCCTGGCCTTGGTCATCTCGAGCGCGTAGGCCTGCGTAGCGCTTTGCTCGACCTCCGCCTCGGAAACCCACATGAGCTGCTTGCGTTCGACGCCGATCGCGCCAGGCGCGGTGGTGCTGACCGTCTGGCAACTGGCCAGGACCACGACGACCGAGGCGAGCAGGGCGGTGAAAAAGCCTCTCCTGGCCATGATTCAGAGTGCCGCTGCCGTGCCGGGTTCAGCGGCGGTGGGCGCGGACCAGGCGATGCGCGTCGCGGCAAACTCCGGCAGGCTCTCGCAGCGGCTGACCAGGCTGCGCAAGGCCGGATACTGTCCGGGCTGCGGCGTCACGCTCAGGGCGCCATCCAGAAAGGTCGTGGCACATGTCACGCTGATGTCCGCCTGCGTCACGCGCTCTCCGAGCAGCCAGGGTCCGGTGCTCCGGGCGCAACAGCGGTCGAGCTCGGCGAGTGCACCGACGGTCTGCGTGCGCAGGCGCTCGAGCCAGGGCTCATGCCGCTTGGCGTAGGGCCGGAACACGCGCTCGTAGACCTGCAGGGCGCCTTTCTCCGCCGCTCCAATCGCGATGGCGACGAACCGCAGGGCAGCACGGCGCGGCGCACCCCTGGCGGGCAGCAGCGCCCGCGTCGGCCCTGCGAGATCATCCAGATAATCGAGAATAGCCGCCGAATCGATCAGCGTTTCACCGTCGTCGGCGACCAGTGTCGGGACGCGACCGAGCGGATTGTAGGCCCTGATGAGATCGAAATCGCGGCCCACCGACCAGTCGCGATGCTCAAAACCGAAACCGAGCAGCTTCATGCTGACGGCCACGCGGCGGACAAACGGTGAGTCGAACATGCCGATGAGCATCACGATCGGGTCCCCTCCGGTGGCGCACCAGCGCCGGGCCTGAAGGTGAATTCTACCGCGCCTGCGGGGGTTGCGGCACTCACCCGGCTGGACGGAAGATGCGTCATGGACCCCATCGTCAGTACCGAATGGCTCGCCGCCGAACTGCCCGGCGCGGACCTCGTGGTGCTGGATGCCACATGGTACATGCCTGGCGACAAGCGCGATGCCCGCGGGCAGTTCGCGGCCGGGCGCATTCCCGGCGCACGTTACTTCGATATCGACCTGATCGCCGACCGCGAATCCGGGCTGCCGCACATGGTGCCCGCGGCGAGCCGCTTTGCGCAGCTGGTCGGTGAGCTGGGCGTGTCGAATGCAAGTCGCGTCGTGTTCTATGACCAGCTCGGCATTTTCTCGGCGGCGCGTGGCCGCTGGATGATGCGGCTGTTCGGTCACGAGGCGGTCGCGGTGCTCGACGGCGGTATGCCGAAGTGGCGCAGCGAGCGGCGCGCGCTGCAGAGTGGGCCGGTCACGACGCCCGTGCCGACCGTGTTCAGGACGGCGCTGCGCGCGGGCTTGCTCCGTGGACTGGGAGATCTGCTCGACAATCTGCAGTCGCGGCGCGAACTCGTGCTCGATGCCCGCTCGGCCGACCGTTTTCACGCCAGGGTCGGCGAGCCGAGGCCCGGACTGCGCAGCGGGCACATACCGGGGGCGCGGAACCTGCCCTACGCCGAGCTGCTGACCCCGGAGCAGACACTGCGCTCCCGCGAGGAGCTGCGCGCGCGCTTCACGAGCGCCGGGGTCGATGAACACACCGCCGTGGTCACGAGCTGCGGATCGGGCCTGACGGCGGCGATACTGAATCTGGGCCTCGCCGCCGCCGGCCTGCCTGAGGGCGCTTTGTATGACGGGTCCTGGGCCGAATGGGGCGCGCGCGCCGAAACGCCGATAGGGACTGAATGATGTACACGCTCTACGACCATCTCGATTCCGGCAATGGCTACAAGATTCGCCTGCTGTTGGCACAGCTCCAGCAACCCTACCGTCACGTCGAACTCGATATCCTGCACGGCGCTTCGCGCACGCCGCAGTTTCTGGCCAAGAATCCGAACGGGCGCATCCCGACCCTGGAGTTCGAGGACGGGCAATGCCTGGCCGAATCGAACGCGATCCTGTGTTATCTGGCCGAGGGCTCGGCCTTCCTGCCCACCGGGCGGCTGGCGCGCGCGCAGGTGCTGCAATGGCTGTTCTTCGAGCAATACAGCCACGAACCCAATGTGGCGACCCCGCGCTTCATCCTGCACCATCTCGCGGAGGACCATCCGCTGCGCGCGGAGCTGCCGCAGCGCCAGGAGCGCGGTCGCGCGGCCCTGGCGGTGATGGAAGTTCACCTCGCCCGGTACAGCTATTTCGTGGGCGAGCGTTACAGCATTGCCGACATCGCGCTCTACGCCTACACGCACGTGGCAGAGGAGGGCGGGCTCGAACTGGCGCCGTACCCCAGGCTGCGCGCCTGGCTGGCGCGGGTGGCCGGGCAGCCGCGTTACGTAGCCCTAATCGATCGACCAGCCGGCACCTGAGTACCGTTACCGATCGTTAACCATCCGCGCGCTGCTTCAAGTCTCTGAAAGTGCTAGGATTCGGGGCAGTGAGCGGCAGCCAACAGATGCGTGTTTCCGGACTCAGGGCACTGTGCCAGCTCCAGGCCCTCATCCTCGTGATCGCGCAGCTGGGGGCGCAGGCGCATGCCTACTCACACCTCACCGTTTCGCGCGACGCCAACGGTGAACTGCAGCGCATCCACGCGCTGGCCTGCAGCGAATGCGTGGCCTTTGCGCCGCTCCTGGCCGCCGCCGGCGGTTCCGCTGTGGCCTTGCTGCACCTGCCGGCGCTCGCATCCGCCGTCGTCGCGGATCACGCGCAAGTTTCGTCCCGCGCCGCCGCTCTCAGCGCTTACCGCTCGCGCGCACCGCCCGCTCACCCGTAGCTTTCGGCACGGGTCCGGCCGCCGCGGCGGTCCGGCAAATTCCATGAGTCTGGAGAGGCGGTCCCACAAGGCTACAGGCGCATTGCGCCTGGCGGCATTGAGCTTGCTGGTGCTGGCAGCGCAGCCGGCACGGGCGTCGGAGCTGAGCGAGCTGCGGGCAGAGCTCGACGCGGTGAAATCGAGTTATCAAGCGCAGCTCAGTGCCCTTGAAGCGCGCGTGGCACAGCTCGAATCGCAGCTCGCCGCCGCATCGAGCGCTGCGCCTTCCAGTGCCCCGACGGCTGGCGCGACGGCTGGAGTTGCGCCGCCGGCCGCCGTGATGGCCCCCAGTGCTCCCGGGGGCGGCGGTGGACAGAATGCTTTCAACCCGGCCGTCTCGGTCATACTCGGCGGCCGCTTTGCGCAGCTGTCCGAAGATCCGGCGGACTATCGCATCGCCGGATTCATGCCGACGGGCGCTGAAGTGGGGCCAGGGCCGCGTGGCTTCACCCTGGGGGAGTCGGAGCTGACACTCGCCGCCAATGTCGATCCGTATTTCTTCGCCAATCTCACCACCGCCATCACCGGCGACAACTCGATCAGCGTCGAAGAGGCCTACGTCAAGACCATCGCCCTGCCTTCCGGCCTGTCGCTCAAGGCCGGGCGCTTTTTTTCCAGCCTGGGCTACGTGAACGAGATACACAGTCACGCCTGGGACTTCGTCGATCAGCCGCTCGTATACCAGGCGATGCTCGGTGGCCAGCTGGCCCAGGACGGCGCGCAGCTGAAGTGGGTGGCGCCCACGGATCTGTTCGTCGAGCTCGGCGCCGAGACGGGAGATGGCGGGCAGTTTCCACGCACACGCCTGCAGGGCAACGGCCTCAACGGCGGCGCCCTGCTGGCGCACGTGGGCGATGACATCGGAGATTCGACCAGCTGGCGCGCCGGACTGTCATGGCTCAGCGCGCGCGCCGAAAACCGCAGCTTCAGCGACGTCGCGGCGGGTGGAGGTCCGATCGAGGACGCCTTTAGCGGTAACTCCCGTACCTGGGTACTCGATGGAATCCTCAAGTGGTCGCCGCACGGCAACGCCACCGTACACTCGCTGAAGCTGCAGGCCGAGTATCTGCAGCGCAGCGAGGACGGGCAGCTGGCCGCGACGATCAATCAACTGACCGTGGCGGCGCCCTTCCGCAGCCGGCAATCCGGCTGGTACCTGCAGGGCGTGTACCAGTTCCTGCCGCGCTGGCGTTTCGGCGCCCGCTACGACGCACTGGATTCGGGCACGGTACATATCGGCCTCGTCGATAGCGGTGTGCTGCCGGCCAGCAGCTTCCCGACTCTGGCGCCGGCCACGCCGAGCCGCGTCAGCCTCATGTTTGACTGGAATCCCAGCGAGTTCACACGACTGCGGATGCAATACGCCTGGGACGATGCGCGTCTCGACAACCGCGATCGGCAGCTGCTGCTGCAATACCTCTACAGCATCGGCGCCCACGGCGCTCACAAGTTCTAGGAGCCATCATCATGAACCGTTTTCTCAAATGTGCCGCGGTGCTCCTGCTTGCCGCAATGACGGTGCCCGCGCAGGCCACCATCAGGGTGCTGGCTACGACGCCGGAATGGGCCGCGCTGACGCGGGAGCTGGGCGGTGACAAGGTCGACGTGTACGCGGCAACCAGCGCCTTTCAGGACGTGCACCGTGTCGATGCCAAGCCCAGCCTGGTGGCGCGGGCGCGCAATGCGGACCTGGTGGTCGCCGCCGGTGCTGAGCTCGAGATCGGCTGGCTGCCGATCCTGTTGCGCGAATCGGGCAATGCACGCATTCAGCCCGGGAATCCCGGTTATTTTGAAGCGGACGCCAGTCTGCGCCTGCTCGAGGTGCCCACCGCCGTCGATCGATCGATGGGCGACGTGCACCCGCTGGGCAATCCCCACGCGCATCTCGATCCGCACAATATCGCGCTGGTCGCGGCGGCGCTGAGCGCGCGGTTGAGCGCGCTCGATGCCGCGAATGCCCCCTACTACCAGGGTCGCGGGAGCGAGTTCCAGTCGCACTGGCAGGCCGCCACCGCTCGCTGGGAGCAGCAGGCTGCGCCGCTGAAAGGCGTGCCCGTCGTGGTGATCCATCGGGACCAGGTTTATCTATGCCGCTGGCTGGGGCTGCAGGAGGTGGCCGCCATCGAACCCAAGCCGGGCGTGCCGCCCAGCAGCAGCTACCTCGCGGAACTGGTGACCCGGCTCACGGCCGCGCCGCCGAAGATGATCCTGCGCAACGCCTACAATGACTCCAAGGCCGCCGACTGGCTGTCCGAGCGTATTCATGTTCCCGTGGTGATGTTGCCTTATTCGGTCGGCGGCACGCCCGCGGCCAAGGATCTGTACACGCTCTTCGACGATACCGTCGCCCGTCTGCTGGTGGCCGGCAAATGAGCGCGCTGTCGGCCAACCTGAGCATTTTGTGGCCGGCGCTGCTGGCGGGGCTGATCGTGCTGGCCTCGCACGTGCCGCTCGGACAACAGGTGCTCGCTCGCGGCATCGTGTTCATCGACCTGGCGATCGCGCAGGTCGCCGGTGTGGGCGTGATCGCCGCGCATTTCTTTGGCCTGGAGCTGCAGGGCTGGGTGACGCAGCTCGCCGCCGTCAGCGCAGCGCTCCTGGCAGCGCTGTTGCTGACCTGGACCGAGCGGCGGCGCCCGGAGGTGCAGGAAGCACTGATCGGCGTGCTGTTCGTGCTCGCCTCCACGGCGCAGATCCTGCTGCTCGCCAACGATCCGCACGGCGGGGAAGACCTGAAGGATCTGCTGGCCGGGCAGATCCTCTGGGTCTCGATGCCACAACTGCTGCGTGCCGCCGTGTTGACCGCCTTCGTGCTGCTGGCGTGGTTCAAGTGGCGCGAGCGGCTGGGCCGTGCCGGTTTCTACCTGGTGTTTGCGGTGACGGTGACGGTGTCGGTGCAGCTGGTCGGCGTGTACCTGGTGTTCACCAGCCTGATCATTCCGGCGGTCGCCACCTATCGGTATCCGCAGGGGCGGCAACTGCTGGTTGGCTACGGACTGACGGCCGTCAGCTACGCCCTCGGCCTGCTCGTCTCGGCACTCACCGACCTGCCCTCCAGCCCGGTGATCGTCTGGGCGATGGCGGCCATAGGGCTGCTGGTGATGCTGGTGCCGCGATCAGCGGCCCAGGGGCAGCAGGCCAGATAGGGCAAGGGGCTCCTGCGCCGATGATCAGCGCCAGGGCACCTGGCCCGCGTTCGCCTCGTCCCAGTTCTGGCCGTCGAATCGAGACACCTTGAGTCGGTCGACATCCACGCCTTCCAGGCAGCGTACGTTCACGTCGATGCTATGGGGATCGGAGCGTGGGATGTAGAACGGATGGACGCCGCAGGTCCGGCAGAAGTGGTGTTGCGCGATCCTGGTGCCGAACTGGTAAGTGGCGAGTGCCTCGCGACCCGAGATCAGCTCGAAATCCGCCGGCGGCACGATGAAGTGCACAAAGCCCTTCCGGGTACAGATCGAGCAGTTGCAAATGGCGGCGGTGGCCAGATCGCCGCGCACGACGAAGCGCACCCTGCCGCAGTGGCAACCCCCTTCATAGCGTTGTTTCGCCACGTCTTACCGTTGCTCTGAATTCGCCTGATACCCGCTGAGACCGCCAAGGGGCCCGTCCGTTTCAGCGCAAGCCCCGCGCGTGCGCGCATTCATCCAGCGCTATCGCGCGTAGCGCTCGGCACCGCCGAAGTGCAGCGACATATACGGCTGATCGCCTACGACCCAGCTGTCGTGTGGCACCGGCGGTATATAGAAGACGTGTCCGGCACGCAGCTCAATGATCGTACCGTCATCGAACGCCGCCGTGGCCACTCCCGCGAGCACCAAACCCACATGCTTGACATGACAGCGAGTCGCACCCACCAGCGGCCCGACGTGCTTCGACCACTTCCATCCGGGCAGGTAGGTCGCGCGGCCAATACTCATTCCGCCGAGATTCACCAATTCAAACCTGCCGTGATCGAGCTCACGTATCTCGTCCGGCGTTTCGAAACGCTTGAGGATCACGCCTACATCAATCATGGCATTCACTTCCGTGGGGATTGACGAAGTGTCTCACTTCACGCGGTCTGCGCAAAGGCCCGCGGGGGTTGCGCCAGCGATCAGCAGTCAGCTGCGGCGACTCTGTACAGGCCGTACGCGCAGACAGCGGCAATCCCCGCGGATTTCAGCTCGGTTCCAGCTTGGCGGAAAGCGTGATATCCGCCTTGAATAATCTCGAAACGGGGCAGTCGGCCTTGGCGTCAGCTGCGATCTTCTGGAACTGAGTGACATCTATACCCGGAACCCAGGCTTCTGTATTCAGCTGGACGTGGTTGATGGTCCATTTCCCCTCGACCTGTTCCAGGGACACGACCGCCTGAGTGGCCAGGCGTTTGGGGACAAAGCCGGCACGGCCGAGCGAAGCCGTCAGCGCCATGGTGAAACAGCCGGCGTGAGCTGCGGCCAGCAGCTCCTCTGGATTCGTACCTGGTGTCTGTTCAAACCGCATTCCGAATGAATAGGGCGTGTCCTTGAGGACCCCGCTGTGAGTTGCCAGAGCCCCTTGGCCCTGCTTGAGATCACCGTGCCAGACTGCTGAGGCCGACCGCTTCATGACTTCACTCCTTGAATGATCCGAAGGCTTAGAGTACCTGTCCGAACACCCTAAAGGGAGCGCCGCGCGTGAATCTCTGGCTCCGCCTCCTGTGGCTCCTGCTCGCCAGCCCGCGACGTGCGCCCGTCCCTCCCCTCGGTCCCTGTCGCACGCCATTTCGGGTGTTACCCAGCGACCTGGACGTGCTGCGGCACGTCAACAACGGGGTGTACCTCTCAATGATGGACCTGGCACGCGTCGATCTGATGATGCGGGCCGGTCTGGCGCGAAAACTCCGGCAGCGGGGCTGGTATCCGGTGGTGGTTGCACAGACCATTCGCTACCGTCGCTCCCTCACGCTCTTCCAGGCATTCACCATCGCAACCCGGGTTCTGGGATGGGATGAGAAGGCCTTCGTGCTCGAGCAGCGCTTCGAACGCGGCGGCGAAACGGTGGCCAATGCGCTGGTCCGGGCGCGGTTTCTCTCAACTGCGGGGGAGAAAATCCGGCCGCAGGAAATTCTGGCGTTGGTGAGCGAATCCAGCTCCTCCCCGGCCTTCGCCGATGAGGTCAGCCGATGGAATGCCGATCAGGCGACCTGAAGGCACTCAGCTGAGATCAACCCGCCTGCCGTTGGAACCCCCAGGCCATGGCTCAGCACAGCGTGCCGTCACGGCTGGTGCCCGGCGGTCTACTCGATCCCGCCAACGCCAGGGCTGGGCCACAACTTCATCGTCTTCTCCTAAGGGCCCGGTCGCAGACGGAAAGTCCTGCTTACATACGAAACGGACTCGGGACTGTCCCACTGCCGCGCGCCGTAGACCCGGTCGAGTACCCGACCGCGGGAATCGACGAGCACCGTGAGGGGCAGTCTCGAGGCACCCAGCATGTGTTCCATCTGCAGACGCTGGTCGATGAACTGATTGATCGTCGCGTTGGAGTTTTTCAGCCAGGCTTTGGCCTGCTCGGGAAAGTCATCGGTGGAAATGCCGATGATCGTGAAGTCGTTACGCGGATCCAGCCATGCGAGCCGCTCCAGCGAGGCCATTTCTGCCCGGCACGGGCCGCACCAGCTGGCCCAGACATTGATGATCAGCGGCCTGCCAAGGAATTCCGACAATGCCCTGGATGGGCCATTCAGGCCCTGCAATGTCGCGGGCCGCAGCAATTGCCCGATCGGCACCTCCTCGGGGCTGGTCGCGCCCATCGCCAGAGATGTCGCGACAAGACACAGGAGCGAAATCAGGGACATGAATCGCTTCATGGAGCGTTACCTGCCACATTCAAGCGCCCAACGCAACCCGCGCACTGGGCGCCTACCTGATTTACCTCTCTAGACATCCGCCATGTCCTCCGGCATGGTCGCCACAAGAGGGGATGGAGAGATGAAGAACACCTTCGCCGATCGCGCGGCGCCGACGATTCATCTCGGGCGCGACCAGCAGGCACGGGTGCGTGCCGTGGCCGAGCGGGTATTCCCCACAGGTACGCGCCTCATCACGTTACCCGGGGAGGCCGAGTTCGTGCTGCTCGCTTCCTGGAAGCTGGGCACGGACCCGATGCGCCCCAACAAACGCAGCAAGACCGTGCGGGTCGGCATCAGCCAGGAGGCGATGGAGGAGTATGGCCGCAGCGCCCTGGGCGAGCGCGAACACGCGGACAGGAGACTCGAATCGTTCCTGCGCAAGAACCTCGCCCGCCTGGATCCTTCGCACGACGCGCCGCTGGGCACCGAGCCCCCGGTGGAGAAGTGGCACTTCGGCACGATGGAGCTCAACGGCTGAACCAAACGCCTTGCGGCTCGCTCAGGGCCCGGCCGTACCGGTGTCCCGGGCGCCGCGGCGAAAGCGGCGCAGAAAAGCCCTGACCGCGATCATCAGGATGACAAAGAAGCTCACCAGGCCGCCCAAGAACCAGGACTCCGGAAGTTGAGGCGGCTGAACCTCATTGGCAATCACGACCAGCGCGTGTGCATAGCACAGGAAGGCGACCAGCAGGACTCCAAACCACAGGATCCCGGCGCGCAGCAAGGCCACGGTCGCCGCGCGCCGTTCCGGCGCCAACCAATAGTCGCGGTTGGGCAGGTTGAGGCGAGCTTGATCTTTCCCGACCGCGTGCCAGGCCACGAGCACCATGAGGCCCGGTAGGCCAATCACGAACGCCAGCATGAAACGCGTGTAGGAGCTGCGGGCCATGAATCCATTGGCCGCGCCCCCGGCGCCAAAGTGCGACGCCACCAGCGGTGCCAGGCCCATGCTGGTAAACCACACGAACACCGCAGCGCAAGCGACATAGAGCGCGAAGAGGACTACACCTTTCCCTTTCTGCATGAACCGCCTAGCGCTCCCTGCGTTCGCGCCGAACTCCGGACCCCAGGACCGCCGTCAGCGCGGCGACGCCCGAGTCCACTTCCGTGCACAGGGTGCGACCATTGCCCGTTGCGATGTTCCCTGAAGTTGCATCGTGCGGCCTGGCCGGTGCCGGCCGTGTCAAGCGCGGCGAATCTGTTCCGCGAGGCTGCGCGTTCTCCCGGTGACCACCGCACCCGTATGCAGTGTGGTCTTCCGCTCGATGAGCATGAGATGGCATTCCTCGTCGGCGACGGGGTGGTGTCGTACGCCCTTGGGCACCACATAGGTGTCACGCTCAGCGAGTTCCACGGCGCCGCCCTCGAGCTCGATGCGCAGCCGCCCTTTCAGGATGAAGAAAAGCTCGTCTTCCCGATCGTGGGCGTGCCACACGAAGGCGCCCTTGACCTTCGCTACCTTGACGTATGAATCGTCGAGTTCTGCGATGACGCGAGGCGACCAGTATTCCGTGAGCGAAGCGGCGACCAAGCTCGGCGATACGGGGTTTGGCATTCGGGTTCTCCCAGGGTTCGGGTGCGCCCGTCACGGCTGACGTCGCAGTTCCTTTCTAATCACGAGCTTGAGACCCGACCAGACGTCGCTGACGGCGCAGACCTTCACGTCGACGAGGCCGATGGGCAACGCCAGGGCGCGGACCGTGTCCTCCGTGATATCGGTGGGCAGCTTCGAGGCTTTCTTTGGCCAGGACACCCAAATGGCCGCGGATTCCCGCATCGAGCTGCGCAGGCGCACAAGATCGGCCTGCAGCCTGGCCTTGCGGACACAAAATATATGGATGAGATCAATGGCAGCGCTGATCCTGTCTGCAAACCTGACTTCGGGGGGTAAGGGCGCCAGCCATTTTCCATAGGCCGGCGGCGCGTGTCTGGCAAGAACCCTCGAGCCGGCGACGATGCCGAGCTTCCTCGCGAGCGGCGTCCCGGAGTAGCCGGCAGGCCCAGGCGAACTGCTCACACGACGGTCCTGACGCTGGCCAACACGTTCACCATGAACAGTCCCAGTCCGATCAGAACGAGAAGTCCGGCGACAACCACGACCCCCATGGCCGATGCGTGCCCGGTCAGGTAGAGACTCAGGCTGATCATGAACGGTGGCAGGGCCAGGTTGTGAATCCAGAAGTGCAGTTTCGCCAGCCGGGTCCCGGCAGCCAGCGGATAAAGGTGATAAATCACGCCAGCCAGCGCAAGCGTTGCCCAGCCGAGCAGCAGCACGTGCGCATGCACCGGGACCAGGGCAAAATTCTGCAGGATGCCCATCGTGATACCCAGCAGGGCTCCAAGGAAAAGGTATACGACGGCGATTTTCAGGAAGCGTTGTGCCATGGGAATCCTCGGATCTGGTTGGCGCGCGTGAGTCGTTAAATTGCGCTGCGCATTGTGGCCATGGCCGAACGCGCAGTCCAGCTCCCCGACCCGACCGCGCCGACCCACGGCAAGGGTGCGCGGCGCGGCAGCGATTGCCGCGCCTGGCGCTGCCGCCTGCGGAGCTACAGGCTGAAAGGTCCTTCGCAGGCGGTCTGCGCCAGGGGCCGGCGGTCGTTGGGTAGCTCGCGCTGCTGGAGCGAGTCGCCGAGCTTTGCCTTGTCGCCAGGCTTGCCGATGACGGCCATGGCTTCTACGGCAAATTCGGCCGGCACCCGCAGCACGCGCCGGGCACGCCCGTAATCGAAACCCTCGATGCCGTGGACGACCAGGCCATTGTGGATGCCTTGCAGCGCCAGACTCATCCATGCGGCACCGGTGTCGTAGGAATGTGTGGGGGAGGGCTTGCCGTCGCGGTCGAGGTGGGTGCGTGAGATGACCAGCACGAGCGCGCCGGCGTATTGCGCCCAGCTCTGATTGCGGGGCACCAGCAGATCCATGAACGCCGGCCAGAAGTCGGTATCGCGGCGTGCGTAGAGAAATCGCCAGGGCTGGAAGTTTCCGGAAGAAGGCGCCCAGCGTGCCGCCTCGAGCAGCGGCATCAGCTCGGCCTCGGTGAGTCCTTCACCCGACATTGCGCGCGATGACCAGCGATCGAGGAATTGGGGCTCGATGGGAAATGCGGCCTGGCGATAAGCGCTGCCCTTGACCATGGGAAGATCCTGGAATCGGTGCCGGGACGGTTAATGTGGGGGGGCTCCCGGCCGTTTGCAACCTGCCATCGGCTGAGGGTCCGCGCGGCGCCGCGGGCCCTCAGTCGAAGAGGCAGGATCCCTCCTCAGTCGTTCAGCACCACGGCGAGGTGGTGGGCGCTGAAAGTATTGGCCCCGGTGTCATAGCGGCCACCGGCGGCAATTCCGAGCGCTGCCGTGGTGCCGTTCATGTCGGCGGCCAGTGCGGTAATGAAATCACCGAATGCGAAATAATTGTCGCTGGTGTGCGAGTGGGTGTGACCGATGGCATAGAGCGTCACCAGTGCGCTCGTGTCAGGCACGATCTGCGGGGAGACGGGCAACGACAGCAGATTCACGCGTTCCGGCCCGATCTGCAGGAAGTGCACCAGGCCCACTCCGGTCAGGTCCAGGTCCAGGGCAGTGCTGGTGGCGCTCAGGCTCGGGAACGCGGTGGCGGAACCCGGCCGCGTCCAGCCGATCGCGAGCAGATTCTGCACGTCGGAGTACGACACCAGCGACTGGGCGCTGAAATCAATGTCCGTGGCCGTGCCGAAGGGGACCGGAAAGCCAAACACCCGCGCCGGGGCGCCGATCGAGAGCGCACCGAGATCCAGCGTGCCGGTGTCGATGGTGTAGGCCGCGGCATTGGCGTCCGTCGCCGCGCTGGCTCCCGTGCCGGCAAAATTGTAGACGGCCGGATCGCGGCCATCCATGGACTGCAGATTCAGTGTCAGAGGGTCGCCGACGGCGCCGGTGACCAGGCCCCAGAGCGGCGTGATCTCGAGGCGCACGCGGCCCGCGCTGGCATCCAGCGTCGCCGCGCCCGAGCCGCTGTCGATGCTCACGGTACCCGCCGCCCAGATCCGCTGGCCGACCGAGATGTCGCCCATGCCGAAGCTGCCGGTGGCGCCCTCCTCGGTAACCTGGGTCGCCGCGGTCACATTAACGGTGACGTCGCCGCGCATGAATTCGAAACCGCCGTCACGAAGATCGAGCGTGGCGCCGCGCACGGTCAGCGTATCAGCGCTGCGCGCGATCACGTCGCCCCGCACGCGATCCATGGTGTTGCTATCGGCGCTGCTGCCCGCGAGCACGCGCGTCGCAGTAAAGCTGAAGTCGCTGGTTTGCAGCGTGCCGCGGGCCAGGGTATAGGTGTTCGCGGGTTCCGCCGCCAGCGCAGCCAGTCCCGCAGCGCCCGTATACGACCTGCCATCGATCTCATAGGACGTGGCATCGCTGGTGTGCACGACGAGCTGGCCGGCGGTGCCCGACCCGAGATGGAAGGGCCGTACATTGACCGTGTAGGTGTTCGCCATCGTGTCAGCCGCGACCAAAAGGCCGCGCACACGTATCCGGAGGTCCGCCGGCGGCACGACCGTGGCCTGAATCAGCGGCGTGACCGTGACCGAGGCGGTGCCGAGGTCAACCGCGTTGGACACGGCGAGGTTGAAATCAAAGGCCAGCCGCGCAGTGCGGCCCGGTGTGATGAGGAGTTGATGGCGATTGTCGAGCTGCACGGTCAGGTCGAGCGGGCCGGTCAGGGCATTGCCATTGGTGTCCAGAGGTGTCAGGGCAACGCTGCCGCCCGCGCCGTCATCGGCGATGATGCTGGCGTTGCCGTAATTGACCGTCATGGTCGCGGCCACGTAATCGCCGGCGGGGATCTGTCCGGCGCTGATCAGCTCGGACAGGTCGACCAGCTGCGCGAAGTCGACGCGGGTGGTGGCGGGTAGCGTCTCAACCATCGCGCCGCTGGCCTTCCTGAGCTTGAGGGAGACGACATCCACGGTATAACTGAGGAAGTCTCCGGCCGTGTCCTGCATCGTAATGACGGCCGGACCGCAGCTCCCGGTGCAGGCCGAGACGCCTCCACCAGTGTTCGAGCCGCCCAGGTCTCCGGACCCGCCGCCACAGGCGACGAGCAGCGCGGCCAGGGCGGTGGCGCCGGCCTTGAGCAGGCGGGCGGGCCAGCAGGCGGGCGGTTTGAACGTCATACCAGGCGTCGTTCCGGACATGGCTGTCTCCGTTCGAAGGTTACGGGTACAGCAGACAACGGTGCGGGGGGCGGTCGGTTGACCGCCAGGGGGGCCGACCTGATCAGCGGGCAAGCAGCAGCAGTAACAGGCCTGCCGCAATGCGGTACCAGGCAAATACCGTGAAGCGGTGGGTCTGGATATAGCGCAGCAGCCACTTGACGGCCGCGAAGGCCACCACGGCTGCGACGGCAAAGGCGAGGGTCAGGGCGCTCCAGTCTACGGCCGCGCTCGCGGTGCCGCGCATGCGGATGAATTCATAGCCGGTGGCCGCGAACATGGTGGGAATGCCGACCAGGAACGCGAACTCGGTGGCCGCCGGGCGCGAATTCAGGCCAGCCAGCATCGCGGCGAAGATCGTGGCGGCCGAGCGCGAAGTACCGGGGAAGACCGCTGCGAGGACCTGCGCCGCGCCCACCCAGAAGGCGACCGACCAGCTGAGTGCGCTCACCGGCTCGCGGCCGCTCACCCGCCATTCGATCAGCAGGATGAGCAAGCCGCCGACCAGCAGTGCACCGGCGACCGGTGCGACGGTCTCGGGCAGCGCCACGCCCAGTTTCTTTGCCGCGAGCCCGCCCGCGGCGCTGATCGAAAACGCGAACAGGAGTTTGGCGAAGTAGTCGCGGTTCTCGCGCGCGCCGAGGCCGAACAACAACTGGCTGATTCGCGGCCAGAAGACGACGACCGCGGCGAGGATCGCGCCGGCCTGTATGGCCACGTTGAACAGCTCGCTGCGCCCGCCGAGCCAATGCTCCGCGATCAGCAGGTGGCCGGTGCTGGAGACGGGCAGGAATTCCGTGAGGCCCTCGACGATGCCGAGCACCACGGCCTGCAGCAGGTCCGTCATCGCGACTCCGTAGGCGTGGGCATCACGGCCCTGCCAGGGCGCTGACCGCCTGCGCCCACAGGGCCTCGGTCGCCGCGGCCACGACGCGATCGCCGGACTGGCTGTTGAGAGCCGCGCCGTTCCAGTCGCTGATCCTGCCGCCCGCGCCCTCGATCACCGGAATGAGCGCCATGAAATCGTGGGGCTTGAGCGCCCCTTCAATGACCAGATCGCAGTGGCCAGAGGCCAGCAGGCCGTAGATGTAGCAATCGCCCCCGAAGCGGCGCATCGCGGCATGGCGTGAAAGACTGTCGTAGCGCCGCAGGTGCTCGCCGTGGATGGAATCGGTGGAGGTGCTGTAGAGGCGGGCCGCTTCGATGGATTTGCAGGCGCTGGTGCGCGCCACCGCTTCGTTGAATAGCGTCGGTGAACCGCAGCTTCCCACCCAGCGTTCGTTGAGCGCGGGAGCCTCGATGATTCCGAGCACCGGCCGATCCTCCCGCAGCAGCGCGATCAGGGAGCCAAACAGCGGAAAGCCGCTGATGAAGCTCTTCGTGCCGTCGATCGGATCGAGTACCCAGGTAAATTCCCCGCCGGCTTCGGCGGGGAATTCCTCGCCGCGGATGCCGTGCGTCGGAAACTCCGCGCGGATCATGCGGCGCATCTCCGTCTCGATCGCGCGATCAGCCACGGTCACCGGACTGTGATCGGCCTTCTGCTCCACTTCGATGGCACCGCGGAAATAACTGCGCGCGATCCTGCGCGCCGTGTCCGCCATCGCGCCGGCGAGCGCCAGTGCGCGGGGGCCGTCCGGATGGCGCGCGAAGTTCATGCGCCCGAGTATAATCGGCGCCGGCACGCGCCCGGAAGGCTGGCATGAGCGAAAACAACAACGATGAGGCGATCCGCGCGCTGCCATGCTGGAGCGGGGACGTCGAGATCTCGCCCCTGAGCGGCGGCATCACCAATCGCAACTACCGGGTCAGCGAACGCGGCGGGCGGCAGTTCGTGGTGCGCATCGGTCGCGACATTCCCGAGCACGGCGTGCTGCGATTCAACGAACTCGCGGCGGCGCGCGCGGCCTGCGCCGTGGGCCTGACGCCCGAGGTGGTCTATGCCGCCGAGGGCTTCCTCGTCAGCCGTTTCGTCCAGGGTCGTACGCTGAGGCCGGAAGATGTGCGCACCGCCGGCCAGCTCGAGCGCATCGTGGAGCTGCTGCGCCGCTGTCACCAGGAGATACCGCGCCAGCTGCAGGGACCGGCGCTAATGTTCTGGGTGTTTCAGGTCATACGCCAGTACCTGCGCGAGCTCGCGGCGCGGGGGCAGCATCCCTACGCCGTGGAACTGGACGACCTGGCGGAAATTGCGCGGCGGCTCGAGCTGGCGGTCGGGCCGGTCACGATCGTGTTCGGCCACAACGATCTGCTCGCCGCCAACCTGATCGATGACGGGGAGCGGTTGTGGCTCATCGACTGGGACTACGCCGGGTTCAACAGCCCGCTGTTCGATCTGGCCAATCTGGCGTCCAACAACGCCTTCACTCCCGAGCTCGAGTCGCAGCTCCTCAGCCGTTATTTTGGTGCGGACTTCGAACCTTGGATCGCCCGAGGTTTCGCCGCCATGCAATGCGCCTCGCTCCTGCGCGAGTCGCTGTGGGGCGCGGTCTCCAGGCTCACCTCCACCATCGATTTCGACTACGCGGGCTATGCGCGCGAGTATCTGCAGCGCTTCGAGCGGCACTGGCAGCGGTTCCAGGAGCAACGTGGCTGAATTTCCGGCGCAGGCGCGTGCAGTGGTCATCGGGGGCGGGATCGTCGGCTGCTCGACGGCCTATCACCTGGCAAAACTGGGCTGGACGGACACGATCATCATCGAGCGGCACAAACTCACTTCGGGCTCGACGCATCACGCCGCCGGCCTGGTCGGGCAGCTGCGCACCAGCGCAAACATCACGCAGCTGCTCGGCTACTCGGTCGCGCTCTACGACGCACTGGAGGCGGAGACCGGGCTGGCGAGCGGCTGGCAGATGAACGGCGGCCTGCGCCTCGCCTGCACCGAGGCGCGCTGGATCGAACTGAAGCGCCAGGCCACCAGCGCGCGCTCCTTTGGCCTGGAGATGCAGCTGCTGTCGCCGCGTGAAGCGCAGCAGCTGTGGCCGCTGATGGATATTTCCGATCTGGTCGGCGCCGCCTTCCTGCCGACCGACGGCCAGGTCAATCCCTCGGACATCACCCAGTCACTGGCCAAGGGCGCGCGCATGCGCGGCGTGCGGATCTTCGAAGACACGAACGTGCTCGGCATCGAGCTCGACGGCGGCCGCGTGAAGGCGATCAGCACCGCCCGCGGGCGCGTCCGGTGTGAGGTCGTCGTGAACTGTGCCGGCCAGTGGGCGCGGCAGGTCGGCGCGATGGCGGGGGTCAACGTGCCGCTGGTCTCGGTGCAGCACCAGTACCTGATTACGGATGCGATACCCGGCATCGAACGCGGTCTGCCGACGTTGCGCGATCCGGATCGGCTCACTTATTACAAAGAGGACGTCGGCGGGCTCGTCATGGGTGGCTACGAGCCGAACCCAAGGCCCTGGGCGCTCGAGGGTATTCCGGAAAATTTCAATTTCCAGCTGTTGCCACCCGACTGGGACCATTTCCAGCCGATCCTCGAACTGGCGCTGCCGCGCGTGCCTGCACTGGCCTCCGCCGGTATCAAGGACCTCATCAACGGGCCGGAGAGTTTCACGCCGGACGGCAACTTCATCCTCGGGCCGGCCCCGGGAGTGAGCGGGTTCTATGTCGGTGCCGGCTTCAATGCCTTCGGCATCGCCTCCGGCGGCGGCGCTGGCCGGATGCTCGCGGAGTGGATCGTCGGGGGTGAGGCGCCGCTCGATCTGTGGCCGGTCGACATCCGGCGCTTCGGCGCGCCGCATGCGGACATCAACTGGGTGCGCAGCCGCACGCTCGAGGTGTACGGCAAGCATTACACCATCGCCTGGCCCAGCGAGGAGCACGCGGCCGGCCGGCCGTTGCGCCGCTCGCCGCTGTACGCGCTCCTGCAGGAGCAGGGCGCCGTATTTGGCGAGAAGCTCGGCTGGGAACGGCCGAACTGGTTCGCGGCGGCCGGCGAGGAGGCGCGCGATGTCTACAGCTTCGCCCGTCCGAACTGGTTTACGGCCGTAGCGCGCGAGCACCAGGCCACGCGCGAGCGCGTGGCGCTCTTCGATCAGACCTCCTTCGCCAAGTTTCGGCTGCTCGGCCGCGATGCGGAGCAGGCGCTGAGCTGGATCTGCGCCAACGACGTGGCCAGGCCCGTCGGGAGCCTCATCTATACGCAGATGCTCAATGAACGGGGCGGTATCGAGTGCGACCTGACCGTCGCGCGGGTTGCGACCGACGCCTATTACCTCGTGACGGGCACCGGCTTCGCGACCCATGATTTTGACTGGATCTCGCGGCAGATCCCGGCAGGTCTGGATGCCCGCCTCATCGAGGTCACGGCGGCGCACGCGGTGCTGGCGCTCATGGGGCCGCAGGCGCGGCGCGTACTGGAAACACTGATGCGCGATGGGCTGGATAACGTCGCGTTTCCCTTCGGCCGGGCGCGTCCCCTGGAGCTCGCCGGCGCGCCGGTGCTCGCGTTGCGCGTCACCTATGTCGGGGAGCTCGGCTGGGAGCTGCATGTGCCGGTGGAGTTCGCCGTGCAGGTCTACACCGCGCTGATGCGCGCGGGTGCGGCCTTTGGCATCGGCAATGCGGGATACCGGGCGATCGAGAGCCTGCGCCTGGAAAAAGGCTACCGCGCCTGGGGCGCCGACATCGGCCCCGATTACACGCCCTTCGAAGCGGGCCTGGGCTGGGCGGTCAAGCTCAAGACTGGCAGGCCGTTCCTGGGCCGAGAGGCCCTGATCCGGCGCAACGGATCGCCGCTGCAAAAGACGCTGTGCGCCTTCACCGTCGCGGATCCTGCCGTCCAGTTGCTCGGCCGGGAGACTCTTTACCGCAACGGGGAGCGCGTCGGCTGGCTGAGCAGCGGCGGCTACGGCCACACCCTCAGGCAGGCGATCGGCTACGGCTATGTGCGCCGGGCAGCCGGCGTGGACCGCGACTATCTGCTCTCCGGGACCTATGAACTCGAGGTCGCTACCGAGCGCATTTCCTGCCAGTTGCACCTCGAGCCCCTGTACGACCCGACCATGGCGCGGGTCAGGGCCTGAGCGGCGCCGCCGGCGCCGCCGGCGTCGCCGAGAAGCGACGAAGTCGGCGACATAAATCTGGAAATTTGTCGCAAAGCGAAGAAATAGGCTTATAAATGCGATCGGATGGGTCCATGATGCAGCCGCGATCACTGCCCACATTCTGGCGCCGACCAGGAAAGCGGAGTTGCGATGAACCAGGACTTGTCCGGACCCTCTCGTCCATCCGCCCGCTTCGTGCCCCCGGGCACTCGCCGCGCACCGTACCTGCTGGCCGCCGCGATCCTGTGCACGATGATGTCCGGCTGCGCGACCTACGGACAGCGGATGGATGACTGGGTCGGCCAGCGCTACAGCGATTTCCTGCGCTGGACGGGCCACGAGAAGGAACAGAAAAGTGTCGTCGCGGACGCCAAGGGCAACAGCGTCTACCTCGTCAACGCGAATAAGGGGCAGAACTGCACCCTGAGCGTGGTGGTCGACCGCGTCGGGTTCATCCAGGACTGGAGATCTGAAGGGTCGAGCTGCCGCTAGAGCGGCCCGCGCCTCAATCGTCCATCAGGAAACTGCGCAGCTGCTCGCTGCGGCTCGGATGCCGGAGCTTGCGCAGCGCCTTGGCCTCGATCTGCCGGATGCGCTCGCGGGTGACGTCAAACTGCTTGCCGACTTCCTCGAGCGTGTGGTCGGTGTTCATGTCGATGCCGAAGCGCATGCGCAGTACCTTGGCTTCACGCGGCGTGAGCTGGGCGAGCACGGAGTGCGTGGTTTCCTTGAGCGATTCGTTGGTCGCCTGATCAATGGGCGAGGTGACCGACGTATCCTCGATGAAATCCCCGAGGTGTGAATCCTCATCATCGCCGATCGGCGTCTCCATCGAGATCGGTTCCTTGGCGATCTTCAGCACCTTGCGCACCTTGTCTTCGGGCATCTCCATGCGCACGGCGAGTTCATCCGGCGTCGGTTCGCGGCCCATCTCCTGCAGCATCTGCCGCGAAATGCGGTTCAGCTTGTTGATCGTCTCGATCATGTGCACCGGAATGCGGATGGTGCGCGCCTGGTCGGCGATCGAGCGGGTGATGGCCTGGCGGATCCACCAGGTGGCGTAGGTGGAGAACTTGTAGCCGCGGCGGTATTCGAACTTATCCACCGCCTTCATCAGGCCGATGTTGCCCTCCTGGATCAGGTCGAGGAACTGCAGGCCGCGATTGGTGTATTTCTTGGCGATCGAGATCACCAGGCGCAGGTTCGCCTCGACCATCTCCTTCTTGGCGCGGCGGGCCTTGGCCTCGCCGATCGACACCTCGCGATTGATGTCCTTGATTGCGCTGATCGAGAGGTGAAAGCCGACCTCGAGCAGCTGCAGCTTCTTCTGGCGGCGCTCGATCTCGTCCTTCAGGCGGGCGAGCGGTGCGGAATATTTCTTGCCGGCCTTGACGTGGCGGGCGATCCAGCGCGCGCTGGTCTCGTTCTTCGGGAAGGTGCTGATGAAATCCTTGCGCGGCATGCCCGCGTCGCGGATCGCGATGATCATGATCTCCTTCTCGATCTGGCGGATCTCGCCGATATGCGCGCGCAGCTGCGCCGTCAGCGCGTCGAACATGCGCGGCGAGAGCTTGAGCTCCATGAACTCATCGGCCAGGCGCTTGCGCGCCTTGTGCGTGCGCGGGTCATCGCTCCCCTGCTTGGCGAGCGCGGCCAGTACCGTATTCAGATGCTTGCGGAGCGCGGCCATGCGGCGCGCGACTTCCTCCGGATCGGGGCCGGTGTCGATGACCTCGTCATCCGCATCGGCGTCTTCGGCTTCCTCTTCGTCGGGCTTGCGGCCGTCAGCCACGATCTCGACGACCTTGGTCGGATTCTGCGGCTGTGCGATCACGTCCGGCGCGTTGGGGTCGATGAAGCCCACGACCAGATCGACCATGCGCGCCTGGCCGGCCTTGAACTGCTCGTAAGTGTGCAGCAGGAATTCATGGGTGGCCGGGTAGCTGGCGAGCGCCAGGCGCACCGCGTCGAGGCCTTCCTCGATGCGCTTGGCGATACGGATCTCGCCCTCGCGCGTCAGCAGTTCCACCGTGCCCATCTCGCGCATGTACATGCGCACCGGATCGGTGGTGCGGCCGAGCTCGGCGTCGAGCGCGGCCAGCGCGGCGGCGGCCTCTTCGATCGCTTCCTCGTCCGCGGGCGAGGCGGGGTCGGAAGCCAGGAGCGACTGGGAGTCCGGTGCCTTCTCGTACACCGGAATGCCCATGTCGTTGATGGTGTTGACGATGTCTTCGATCTGCTCCGGATCGACGATCTCGGAGGGCAGGTGATCGTTCACCTGCGCGTAGGTGAGGTAGCCCTGCTCCTTGCCACGCGCGATCAGGAGCTTGAGCTGCGACTGGCGGTCTTCCGGCACGATCGCGCGGCGCTCGATCGCCGTCATCGGGGCCACGGTTCTGGCGGCGGCGCCGGACTTGACGGTACCCTTGGCCGGCGGCGTGCCGGCCTTGGCGGCCGCAGCCCCCTTGGCGGGCAGAGGGGGCTTGCCCGCCACCACGGTCTTCGCGGGAACGGGCGCCCGGCCGGACGCGGCCACCTTGGCCGCTGGCGCACTCTTGGCCGCAGCGTGCGCTTTGGCCGCGAGGCGCACCCGCGCGTGCGCTGAGGTCTTCGCGGCAGCCTTTTTCACGGCCGGCATCGCTCGCACATTGCTCTTGCGATGGCTGGCCATAGAGGGCTTGGGCTTGTGGCTCGGGGGCATTTCGGTCCTTTGCAGAAATTCAGGACAACAGCTAATCCGCCGTAGTTCCCAGGGGAGAACAAGTCGGGAGGTTCAGGATTGCTGCGGAAAATCCGGCAATTATACCGAGTAACCGGCCGGAAAGGCCAGTCACTGCACGGGCGGCCCGCTCAGGCCTTCAGGCGCCCCTTTCGCCGGTTAAGCGCCTGAAATTCCAGACGTTCCTCCGCGCTTGCCGCGCTCGATTCCACCTTGGCCAGCAGCTCGTCGTAACGCCGGGCGTCGCGACCGGCGGCGACCTGGGCGATGAGCCGGTCCAGTGTCCCCAGCAGTTCGGGCGCGGCCTGCTCCGCATCGAGCAGGGTGGGTTCGGCGTGCAACTCGCCGAGGCGGCGGTGCTCGGGTCGCTCGCGCCACTCCTCGAGCAGTGCGGAGATCAGGCGGCCGGGCTGCGCACGCAACGCCGCAAGGAGTTCACGCAGCATGCCGATGCCTCCGAGCTCCGCCTCGCTGATTTCCACGAGCGCCGGCAGCACCGGCGCGGGCACTCGCGCGGCCGTCGCCGGGTAGTGCAGCAGGGTCTGGATGGCCTGCGTCACCAATCCGCGCCGGCCACTGGCGGCGGCGCGCGTTGCGGCGCGGCGCGGTGCGGCCTCCGGCTCCTCGGTGGCCAGGTCAGCCTGCAGCAAGTCCCGCAGCCGTTCGGTGCCGAGCCCGACTTCCTGGGCGATGCGCGCCAGGAGCAATTCCAGATAGACACCGGGCGGGAGCCTGGCCAGCAGCGGGCGCGCGAGCGCGACGAAGCGGGCGCGGCCGTCGGCGTGACTGAGGTCGGCCTGCTCGCGCAGGTGCGCGGCTAGATACTCGGACAGCGGCGTGGCACCGGCCAGCCGCGCCTCGAAGGCGGCGCGGCCCTCGCGGCCCACGAGACTGTCCGGATCCTCGCCTTCGGGCAGGAACAGGAAGCGCATTTCGCGGCCTTCGCGTGCCTCGGGCAAGGCATTCTGCAGGGCGCGCCAAGCCGCCGCGCGCCCGGCGCGGTCGCCGTCGAAGGCGAACACCACCTCGCTCACCAGCCGGAAGGCACGCTTCAGATGTTCGGGCGTGGTGGCCGTGCCGAGCGTGGCCACCGCCGAGGCGATGCCCGCCTGATGGAGGCGCACGACATCCATGTAGCCCTCGACAACCACGAGGCGCTTGAGCGGCGTGCGCGCCAGCCGGATCTCGTGCAGGCCGTACAGCTCCTGGCCCTTGTGGAATAGTGCGGTCTCCGGTGAATTCAGGTACTTGGGCTCCCCGCCCTCCAGCACCCGGCCGCCGAATCCCAGCACGCGCCCGCGCGGATCGCGGATCGGAAACATGACGCGGTCGCGGAAGCGGTCGTACCAAGGCTCGCTCCCCGCGCGCGGGGACTCGCGCTCGATGATCAGCCCGGCCGCGAGCAGCGCGCGGCGCGCCTCGTCCGTGGCGCCGAAGCGGCGCAGCACTTCGTTCCAGGCGTCGGGCGCGTAGCCGATACGGAAGCGCTCGCAGATCATTTCGTCCAGCCCGCGGCTGCGCAGGTAGGCGCGCGCCCGTTCGCTGGATTGCAGGCATTCCTGGTAAAAGCCCGCGACGCGCGCCAGCATCTCGCTGAGTTCTTCCTGACCGCGCACCGGCGCGGCGCTGCCGCCTTCGTGCGGCACTTCGAGACCGAGCCGTTCGGCCAGCGCCTCGACGGCTTCCGGAAATGGCAGCTGCTCGAACTGCATCAGGAAGCCGAGCGCGGTGCCATGCGCGCCGCAGCCGAAGCAGTGGTAGAACTGCTTGTCCGGGCTCACCCAGAAGGAGGGCGTCTTTTCGTCGTGAAAGGGGCAGCAGGCCTTGTATTCGCGCCCCGCCTTCTTCAGCGGCACGCGGCTGCCGATGGTTTCGACGATATCCGCGCGCGCGATCAGCTCGTCGATGAAGCCCTGGGGAATGCGGCCCGCCATACGGCCAAGTCTAACCGAGGCGCCCGCAGCGGGGCGCAGGGGCGGCTACGCGCTGAGCCGCGCCTTGATGCGCGCGCCGACCGCGCCCATGTCGGCCCGGCCCGCGGCCCTGGCCTTGATCGCGGCCATCACCTTGCCCATGTCCTTGATCGAGCTCGCGCCCGTCGCGGCGATGACCTCGGCGATCATGGCATCGAGTTCGGCGGCGGACAGTTGCGCCGGCAGGTAGGCGGACAGCTGCTGCATCTCGGCGGTCTCCCGTGCGACGAGGTCGCCACGGCCGCCTGCCTCGAACTGTGCGATGGATTCGCGCCGCTGCTTCACCATCTTGTCGATGACGCTCAATACCTGGGCATCGTCGAGTTCGATGCGCTCGTCCACTTCACGCTGTTTGATGGCCGCCATGAGCATGCGGATGTTCGCGAGCTGGTCCTTCGCGCCGGCGCGCAGGGCGGATTTCATATCCTCCTGGATGCGTGCCTTGAGCGTCATGGACGCTTGGACTTCAGCGTGCCGTGCGGACGAAGTCGCGCGAGACGCGCTTGATGTGGCGCTTGACCGCGGCAGCCTTCTTGCGCTTACGCTCCTGCGTGGGCTTTTCGTAGAATTCGCGCCGGCGGAGCTCCGCGAGTACGCCAGCCTTCTCACACGCGCGCTTGAAGCGGCGCAGCGCAGCGTCAAAGTACTCGTTTTCCCGGATTCGAACGCTCGGCATCGAACTCAACCTCTTGATTCTAATAACCGTTTAACAACGGTCGGGCCATGCAGGGGCCGCGATTCTAAAGAGGCCGGAGCCAAAAGGCAAAGTCTGGCGCAGGCGGACCGATATCAGCTCCGGCTTCGGTCATAATTTCAGGGATGCGAGTGCTGGCCATAGAGTCCTCCTGCGATGAAAGCGCCGCGGCCGTGCTTGACGAAGAACGCGGCCTGCTGGCCCATGAGCTGTGGAGCCAGGTCGATCTGCATCGGGTCTACGGCGGCGTGGTGCCGGAACTGGCTTCGCGCGACCATGTCCAGCGGCTGTTGCCGCTGGTGCGCGACGCGCTGGCCGCGGCGGACACCCGTCCCGGGCAGCTGAACGGCGTGGCCTACACGGCCGGTCCCGGCCTGGCCGGTGCCCTGCTGTGTGGCGCCGCCCTCGCGCGTGCGCTGGCCTACGGCTGGCAGCTGCCCGCGATCGGTATCCACCACCTCGAGGGCCATCTGCTGGCCCCGCTCCTGGAGACGCCGGCGCCTGGATTTCCGCATCTGGCGCTGCTGGTGTCGGGCGGGCACACCATGCTGATCGAAGCCCGCTCGCTCGGGGCTTACCGCCTGCTCGGCGAGACGCGCGATGACGCGGCCGGCGAAGCCTTCGACAAGAGCGCCAAGCTCCTCGGGCTGCCGTATCCGGGCGGACCGCAGCTGGCGCGGCTGGCGGCCGCCGGGCGGCCCGGCGCCTGCCCGCTGCCGCGGCCGATGCTGGATCGGGCCGGGTACGAGTTCAGTTTCTCCGGCCTCAAGACCGCCGTGTCGCTGGCGGTGCGGGCGCGGCCCCTCGACGAGCAGCGGCGCGCCGATATTGCCCGCGGCCTGCAGGATGCGATCGTGGATACCCTGTGCGTGAAGGCACTGCGCGCCCTGGAAGCGACGGGCCTGAAGCAGCTGGTGGTGGCCGGTGGCGTCGGCGCCAATCTCGAGTTGCGCGAGCGCCTGCGGCGCGATGTGGCGGCTCGCGGCGGGCAGGCGTTCTTCCCGCGCCCTGAATACTGCACCGACAACGCGGCGATGATTGCGGTGGCGGGATTGCTGCGCCTGCGGGCCGGCGAGCGCGATGAGGCCGCTCTGAACGTGCGGGCGCGCTGGCCGCTGGCCGAACTGCAGCCCCCGCACACCGGTCCGCATTCCCCATTGCCGGCGTCAATGGGAGCCTCGTGACCACCCGCAGCGATGACCGGCTGTTCCTGCGCGGACTGGAATGCCAGTGCGTCATCGGCTTCATCGACTGGGAGCGGCGCGTCCGGCAGACCGTCGTCATCGATCTGGAGTTTCCCGCCGACTGCGCGCGCGCGGCAGAGGGCGACACGGTCGCAGACACGATCGACTACAAGCAGATCGCCAAGCGCGTGCTGGCGTTCGTGAGTGAATCGCAGTTCCAGCTCGTCGAGACCCTGGCGCACCGCCTGGCCCTGCTGCTGCTGGCCGAATTCCCGCTCGCCTGGGTCAGGGTCAGCCTGAGCAAGCCCGGCGCCATCCGCCATTCACGTGACGTCGGAATCAGCATCGAGCGGCGCCGCGCCGATCTCGCGCCAGCCGGATAAGCTCGGCCATGCCCAGGGTCTACGTCGCCATCGGCGGCAACATCGAGCCGGAACGCTGCTTCGTGCTGGCGGCGCGCGAGCTGCGCCGCCGCTACCCCGGCATCGTATTCTCCGCCTGCTACCGCAACCCCGCCTTCGGATTCAAGGGCGCGGATTTCCTCAATGCGGTGGCGGGCTTCGACACTGAGGCGAGTGCGGAGCAGGTTCTTGCAGAATTGCACGCGATCGAGATCCTGTGCGGCCGGCGGCGCGACGATCCGAAATGGGCCCCGCGCGCCATGGACATCGACCTGCTGCTCTACGGGGGCGCGGTAGCCGAAACCGCGGACTACCGTCTGCCGCGGCCGGATCTGTTGCGCCGCTCCTACATGCTCGCGCCGCTGGCACAGATCGCACCGGAACTGCAACACCCGCTCACCGGCCGCACCATGGCCGATCACTGGCAGGAGCTGGCGCGTGAACCACACCGGCTCGAGCCGCTGGGTCTGGATCTGAACGTCCTAGCTGCTGCGCAGGCTCCGCCCGCCGTCGACGGCGAGAATCTGCCCGGTGACGTAGGGCGCCGCGGTGGCGAAGAAAACCACGGCCGCGGCGATGTCGGCCGGTGATCCGGCCCGCTGCAGCAGCGTCCGGCTGATGATGTCCTGCCGCTGAGCCTCGTCCAGGCCCGCTTCCGGCCACAGCACCGGCCCGGGCGCGATCGCGTTGACGCGCACTTCGGGCGCGAGTTCGCGCGCCAGGGCGCGCGTGAGGTGGATGAGCGCCGCCTTGGAAGTCGAGTAGGCGAGATAGCCGGGCAGGGCGCGCATGCCGTGGATATCGACGATGTTGACGACCAGGCCGCGCGCCCGCCGCAATTCCGCGCTCGCCGCCTGCGTCAGGAACAGCGGCGCCTGCAGATTCGTGCCCATCAGTTCCGTCCACTGCGCCTGGGTCAGCGTCGGCCACGGGGTCGGATAAAAGCTCGCCGCATTGTTGACCAGCAGCTGCAGGCCGCCGAAGCGGTCGAGCACCTCGGCGATCAGTCGCGGCGCGGCGTCGGGCTGGCGCAGATCAGCCATGAACACGGCGGCGGAGCCGCTGCGCTGGGCCTCGAGCTCGGCGGCCAGCGCCTGCGCCTCGGAGCGCGAGCGGTGGCAGTGGATGGCGACTCCTGCACCGGCGGCGTGCAGATGCCTTACGATTTCGGCGCCGACGCGCCGCGCGCCGCCGGTGACCAGGGCGGTCTGGCCCTCGAGCGCGCGCGGGGTGCTTTCCATCGGGTTAGCTTATGACGCGCACGCCGGAATTCACAATGCCAGCCCTCGATGCCGCGCAACGCGCACAGAGTGAGGCCATGCTCGCGAGTCTGCGCGCGCTCATCGCGGCGCGTGGCGGGTGGATTCCCTTCGACGAGTATCTGCAGCAGCTGCACTACGCTCCGGGCCTGGGCTACTACAGTGCCGGCGCCGCCAAGTTCGGCCCGGCCGGAGACTTCACGACCGCGCCGGAACTGTCCGGATTGTTCGGCGCCTGCATCGCGCGGCAGTGCGCCCCGCTCCTGCGCGGCGGCGGAGATGTGCTCGAACTGGGCGCCGGGAGTGGTGCGCTCGCCGAGGTGCTGCTCACGCGCCTCGCGGCCCTGGAGGCCTTGCCCGATCAGTACGCCATCCTGGAAACCAGCGCGGACTTGCGGGAGCGGCAACAACAGCGGCTGGCGCGGTTGCCGTCGCCGCTGCGCTCGCGCCTGCGGTGGCTCGATCGGCTGCCGCCTTCCGGCCTGAGCGGGGTCGTTCTTGCCAATGAAGTGGCCGACGCCCTGCCATTCCAATGTTTTGCGGTGAGCGCACAGGGCTACGCCGAGCGGGGCGTGGCGCTCGATGAGCAGGGCGGGCTGTGCTGGGCGGAGCGGCCGGCCACCGTGGCGCTGGGCTTCGAACTCGCACGGCTGTCCGCCGCGCTCCCGCAACCATTTGCCCCCGGCTACCGCTCCGAGCTGTGCCTGCGCCTCGGGCCCTGGATCGGCAGCCTGGCCGCGACGCTCCGGCGGGGCTGGCTGCTGCTGTTCGATTATGGTTTGGGTCAGGCCGAGCTCTACCACCCGCAGCGCACGAGCGGGACGCTGCGCTGTCACTACCGCCAGCGCGCGCACGATGATCCCTTCCTGCACCCGGGGCTGCAGGACGTCACGGCCTGGGTGGACTTCACGCGCCTGGCCGGGGCCGCCGTCGACGCGGGACTGGCGCTGGAGGGCTACTGCACGCAGGCCGCCTTCCTGCTCGGCGCAGGCATCGATGCCGAACTCGAGGCCGCCCGCTCGCCGCTGGAGCGCGCGCAACTGGCGAGCGAGGCGCGCCAGCTCCTGATGCCCGAAGAGATGGGTGAAGTGTTCAAGGCGATGGCCCTGAGCCGGGGTGCGCCGGATCCGCCCAGCGCCTTTCGCATCCAGGACCTGCGGCGCTCTCTTTAGGGTCCGGCAGCCAGGGCCGCCAGGCGCCGCGTGCGCAGCAATGCGGCGATCTCCTCGCCGCGGTGGGCCTTCAGTTCGGCGTCGCTGAGCTGCACGGCGGCCGCGGCGGACCGCGCGGCGTTCACACGCTCGGCAAACTGCTTCGCTCCGGCGCCGTTCTGACTTTCGGCCCTGGCCCGGGCGTCGAATACGGCGAGCCACTGGGTGAAACGCTCCGGGCGGCGAATGGCATCGGCCTGTTCAAGCAGGCCCAGCAGCCATTCGGGATCGGCCGCGGCCTGCTCGGGCGGCCTGCCGCCGCTGCGCAGATAGGCGCCCAGGCGCGCGGCGAGCAGCGCCAGCTGTCGATGTTCGGTCGGCGTGCGCAGCCGCGTGCAGATCGCCTCGATGTCGGAGACAGGCAGGCCAGCCAGCAGCGCCGCCCAGCGTAGCGGCGTCGCTCCGGCGTCCTCGACACCGCGTGCGGCGCAGGCCAGCGCCGCCAGCGCCTCGGCCAGCTGGGGTGTTTGCAGCAGCTCGGGCAGGATCAACGCCAGGGCGCCGCAGTCGCGCAGTACCTCGAAGGCGCGCTCCGGGTGGGCGGTCCCCAGGGCCAGCTCGAGTTCGCGCCACACGCGCTCGCTCACCAGCGCACTCGCTTCACCCGCGCTGACCATGGCGCGCATCAGCGCCAGAGTTTCCGGCGCCACCCTGAAACCAAGCCCGGCAAAGCGCGCGGCAAAGCGCGCGACGCGCAGGATGCGCACCGGATCCTCGGTGAAGGCCGCCGACACGTGGCGCAGCACCCGGGCGCGCAGATCCGCCTGGCCACCGAAGGGGTCGATGAGCCGGCCGTCGGCGTCGCGGGCCATGGCATTGATCGTCAGGTCGCGGCGGCGCAGGTCTTCCTCGAGCGTGACGGCGGGCGATGATTCGATGGCGAAGCCGCGGTATCCCGGGGCGATCTTGCGCTCGAGCCGCGCCAGCGCATATTCCTCGTGGCTGTCGGGGTGCAGGTACACCGGAAAATCCCGGCCCACGGCGCGATAACCGGCGCGCTCCAGTTCCGCTGGCGTCGCTCCCACCACCACCCAGTCGCGTTCCCCGACCGCGCGGCCCAGCAGTTCATCCCGGACTGCGCCACCCACAAGGTACACTTGCATTCGCGCATGTTAACCGAGCGTGATGCCAGATCGACTTGCTCTCGGGCCAGAGCGCTTTTGCTGATGAGTAGCCTCAGTCTTTCAGGTTGCAGTGCCGGGTACCTGTTGCAGGCGGCCCACGGGCAGTGGCAGCTGTTGCGGGCCCGCCAGCCGATCCAGCGCGTGATTGCCAGCGAGGCTACCGATGCCGCCCTGCGCACGCGGCTGCAGCTGGTGAGCGCGGCGCGCGATTTCGCCAGCCGCGAGCTCGCGCTGCCGGACAATGCGAGTTACCGCAGCTACAGCGCGCTGCACCGTCCCTACGCGGTCTGGAACGTGGTCGCCACGCCGGAATTCTCGGTCGAACCGCGGCGCTGGTGCTTTCCGGTCACCGGCTGCATCGCCTATCGCGGCTATTTTCGCGAGGAGCGCGCGCGGCGCTTCGCCGCGGCGCTGGCGGCGCGGGGCGATGACACCCTGGTGGCCGGGGTGAGCGCCTATTCGACGCTCGGCTATTTCGCCGACCCCGTGCTCGACACGATGCTGCAGTACGACGACCTGCAGCTGGTGGGCACGATATTCCATGAGCTGGCCCACCAGCTGGTCTACGTCCGGGGCGACAGTGAATTCAACGAAGCCTTCGCGATGAGCGTCGAGCGCGAGGGCGTCGCCCGCTGGCTGGCCGCGCGGGAGCGGAGCGGTGAGCTGGCGGCCTACCGGCTGCGCCTGGACCAGCAGGCGCAGATCCTGAATATCCTGGCCGCGGGGCGCGCCCGCGCAGTCACGCTGTATCGCGATGCACCGCCCTTGGCGCAGCGGCGCGAGCGCAAGCGGGAGCTGCTGGCGTCGATCAGTGCGCAACTGCGTGCCTACGAGCAGCAGCGGGGGCTGCGCAGTGGCTACGACGACTGGCTGGATGCCGGGCTCAACAACGCGCACCTGGCCTCGGTCGCGACGTATTTCGAGTGCCTGCCCGGTTTCGAGAAGCTGCTGGCGCAGCGGGGCGGCAATCTGCCCGCCTACTACGAGGTGGTGCGCGCACTGGCCCGGGCGCCGGCATCCCGGCGGCGGGCGCTGTGCGCCCGACCGCCGGAGAGCTGAGGCGCAGCCGGCCGGTGCCGTTCAGTTCACCTCGACGCTGACGCGACGCGGTTCCACGGCGGGCTGCTTCGGGATAACGACCTCGAGCACGCCGTTGGTGTGGCGCGCGCGGATGTCCTCTGCCCGGGCATTTTCCGGCAGCGAAAACTGCCGCAGGAAATCCCCCGTGATGCGCTCGAGCCGTTCGAAGCCCTTGCGATCCTCGCGGGTTTCGAGGCGGCGCGCGCCGCGGATGGTCAGCACGCCCTTGTCGGCCGTGACCTGGATGTCCTTGGCGTCGACGCCGGGCAAATCCGCATGCACGGTGTAGCGTTCCGGTTCCTCGCGCACGTCGACCGAAGGGGCCCACGTGGCCGCGCTCGAGCCGTTGCCTGTGCCCGCGAAGCTGTCGCCGAAGAGCTGGTCGATTTCACGATGCAGCCGGCCCATCAGCTGCCAGGGTTCATAGCGAACGATGTTCATGTTCAGTCCTCCATTCCGATTGCCGCAAGTGCGGCGCCTGGACCAGATGTGTGGTCATCCCTGCGGCTTTCAAGTGCCGCAGGCTGTGCACAAGCTGTGCGGCAGTTGTGGGATGGGAGTGAACACCACATGTTGATTTTCCGGAGTCGTGGTACCGGGCGCCGCCACAGGCATTTTTCTGTTGCATGGTGTGGCTAGGAATTCTGTAAAGTATTGAAAATAAAGAAAAAAAACATGGATTTGTGGACTCCAGAAACCTTGACCGCGCCAGCGCGCGTGATTAGTCTCACTTCTTCCACCAACTAGATCTTGTGGTGCTGGGGGCTGAAGCGCTGGCCGGTCCAATGGCCGAATTCCGTTGGAGACCGCGCGCTCATGCTGTTAAAGGGAGCCATCAGAGCAATGAATTCCGTGATCAAGCTCGAGCACAAAGACGTCAATACGATCGCCTTCCAGGAGGCGTCGCTCGATATCTGGGACAAGAAATACCGGCTCACCGCGAAGGACGGCACGCCGATCGATGGATCCATGGACGACACCTACAAGCGTGTCGCGCGCGCGCTGGCTGACGTCGAGCGTCCCGAATTGCGCGAACAATGGTATGAGCGATTCCTGTGGGCCCTGCGCCATGGCGCGATTCCGGCGGGCCGCGTCATCAGCAATGCCGGCGCGCTCGAGCACAAGCCGTCCACTTCGACCATCAACTGCACGGTCTCGGGCACGATCCACGACTCGATGAACGACATCCTCGGCAAGGTGCACGAGGCGGGCCTCACGCTCAAGGCCGGCTGCGGGATCGGCTACGAATTCTCGACACTGCGGCCGCGCGGCGCTTACGTTTCCGGCGCGGGCGCCTATACCTCCGGTCCGCTGTCGTTCATGGATATCTACGACAAGATGTGTTTCACGGTGTCCTCGGCCGGCGGACGCCGCGGCGCGCAGATGGGCACCTTCGATGTGGGTCATCCGGATGCGATGGACTTCATCCGCGCCAAGCGCGAGAACGGGCGCCTGCGCCAGTTCAATCTCTCGCTGCTGATCACCGATGAATTCATGCAGGCGGTGCGCGAGGACAAGGAATGGCGCCTGGCGTTTCCGCTGCGCCGGAGCGAATACGAGGCGGAACGCCCGGACCTGACTGACTCCGATAAATTCGTGTGGCGCGAATGGCCGACGCACGAGGGCTACGTCGTCGACGAGGCGGGCCTCGTGGCCTGCCGCATCTACAAGAAGCTGCCGGCGCGGCGCATGTGGGACGTGATCATGTCCTCCACCTACGATTTCGCGGAGCCGGGATTCATCCTCGTCGACCGCGTCAACGAGATGAACAACAACTGGTGGTGCGAAAATATCCGCGCCACGAATCCATGCGTCACCGCGGATACGCGCCTGGCCACGCAGTTCGGCATGGTGCGTATCGGCGAGCTGCACGCCAGCGGTGCCGCACTACAGGTGACGGTGGACAAGCGCGCACTGGGCGCTCAGGCGCTGGGTGTTGATGTCCGGCCCGCCGTTCCAGCGTTCATGACCTCGGCATCGGCGGATGTCTACCGCGTGGTCACCAAGGCCGGTTACGAAATCAAGGCTACCGAGTGGCACGATTTCTACACGACGCGCGGCAAGGTCAAACTCAAGGATCTGGTGCTGGGCGATGAACTGCTGATTCAATCCGGCAAGGGCCAGTTTGGGCATGAGGGCAGCGCGCCGCTCGGCACGCTGCTGGGCTTGCTGACCGGTGACGGGCACTTCACCAGTCGGGGTAAGGGCGAACAAGCCGCCAACATCAATCTGTGGGGCGGCGATCGCGATTATGCCGGGACGGTGGTCAACTACATCAACGCCATGATCGCGGGCGTGTCCAACAATTCGCGTGAATACCAGGTGAGCGCCGTGGCCGTGCCGCAGCGTCAACTTGTCATGATCCGCTCGGTACTGCTGGCGCGTGTGCTCGAGCATTATGGTTTTTCCGCCAGCACCAAGCTGCGGGTGCCGGAAGTCGTGTGGCGCGGCAGCGAAGAGTGCGTGAAGGCCTACCTGCGAGCGCTATTCCAGACCGACGGCACGGTGCAACGCGACGACAAGCGCGCTTACTGCACCATTCGACTGGCGTCCAGTCATCCCGCGATGCTGGGAGAAGTGCAGACACTGCTCGCCAATTTCGGCATCTTCAGCCGCGTGCTTAAGCGTCGCGCCGCGGGGCGGCGCATGCTGCCGGACGGCCAAGGCGGCGGGAAACTCTACCAGTGCAAGTCCGATTATGAGTTGCTGATCGGCTCGCAGTCGCGCGACCGCTTCATGGAGGAAATCGGCTTCATCACCGCCGCAAAGAACCAGAAATATGCCGAGTGGCGCGCACAACGAAGCTCGGCAAACGGCGACAAGTTTCGCAGCAGGGTCAGCCAAATCAGCTTCGTGGGCCGAGAGGCGGTTTTCGACACCACGCAGGCAGACCGGAATAACCTGATATTCAATGGGCTGGTTACCGGCAATTGTGGCGAACAACCACTTCCGCCTTATGGTTCCTGTCTGCTCGGCTCCGTGAACCTGACGCACTTCGTGCGCGAACCGTTCACGGCGCAGGCGCACTTCGACTGGGCTGAATATCGCGAGGTGGTGCGCGTGTTCACTCGCGCCCTCGACAATGTGGTCGAGATCAACGGCCTGCCGCTCGACCCGCAGCGCCAGGAGATCCTGCGCAAGCGCCGCCACGGCATGGGCTTCCTGGGGCTGGGCTCCACCATCACGCTGCTGGGCATGAAGTACGGCTCGCCCGAGTCGGTGCAGTTCACCGAGGACGTGTCGCGGGAGATGGCGCTCGCCGGCTGGGAGGCGGGGCTCGAACTGGCGCGCGAAAAGGGTCCGGCTCCGATCATGAACGAGGAATTCACGGTCACGCCGGAGATGCTGCGCAAGCGACCGGAGCTCGGCCGCGACGGCTGGAAGGCCGGCGCAAAGATTCCCGGACGCCTCCTGCATTCACGCTACAGCCGCTATATGCAGGGAGTCGCCAGCGTGGCGCCGCAGCTGGTCGAGCAGCTCGCGCAGGTGGGGGCGCGCTTCACGCACCACAGCTCGATCGCGCCGACCGGCACGATCTCGCTGTCGCTGGCCAACAATGCCAGCAACGGCATCGAGCCCTCGTTCGCGCACCATTATTTCCGCAATGTGATCCGCGCCGGGCGCAAGACCAAGGAAAAGGTGGACGTATTCTCCTTCGAGCTGCTGGCGTACCGCGAGCTGGTGAATGCGCGCGCACTGCCCGGTTCCACCAACAGCGCCGAGGCACTGCCGGACTATTTCACCACCACCGACGATGTCACACCGCGCATGCACGTCGATATCCAGGCGGCCTCGCAGAAATGGATCGACTCGTCGATCTCCAAGACCGCGAACGTGCCCACGGATTTTCCGTACGAGCAGTTCAAGAACATCTACCGCTACGCGCACGAGCAGGGCCTGAAGGGCTGCACGACTTTCCGCTTCAACCCGGAAGCCTTTCAGGGGGTACTGGTCAAGGAGCAGGACCTGAAGAACACCACTTACGTGTTCACGCTCGAGGACGGCACCGAACTGGAGGTGCGCGGCGATGAGCAGGTGGAATACGACGGTGAGCAACACAGCGCCGCCAATCTCTTCGACGCCCTGAAAGAAGGCTATTACGGGAAACTGTGAGCATGACCACACATATCGAGAAGAAGATCGTCAAGTACCGGGTGCGCAGGCCCGAGGATGCGGCGGTGCTCGCGGCCAAGGTCGCCGCGGAAGCGGACATGAGCACTGCGCGCGACGGCCGCCGGGCCAAGGTGATCAGGCTGACCGAGGAAGTGCAGCGGCCGGAGGTGCTGATCGGTTCGACCTACAAGATCAAGACCCCGGTGTCCGATCACGCCATGTACGTGACCATCAACGACATCCTGCTCAACGAGGATACCGATCACGAACAGCGCCGGCCGTTCGAGATCTTCATCAACTCGAAGAATCTCGATCATTTCCAGTGGATCGTGGCCCTCACGCGGATCATTTCCGCGGTGTTTCGCAAGGGTGGCGACGTCACTTTCATGGTCGATGAACTCAAGGCGGTATTCGACCCGCGTGGCGGCTATTGGCAGCCGGGCGGGAAATTCATGCCCTCCATCATCGCCGAGCTCGGCTACGTCATCGAAAAGCACCTGCAGACGATCGGCCTGCTGCGCAAACCCGAGCTCGACGTGCACCAGAAGAAGCTCATCGACGAGAAGCGCGCCGAATACGAGGCGCGCAAGAAGCAGCAGGACGCCTTTGCAAAATCGCACTTTCCGGAGGGCGCGCAGCTGTGCAGCAAGTGCAGTACGGCGGCGGTGGTCATGATGGATGGGTGTATGACCTGCCTCAATTGCGGCGACTCGAAATGCGGCTGATCGGCCACGCTCAACCTACCGGCTGATCGCGCCGGCGCCTCCCCAGGCGCGGCGTTTAACGGGAAGCGCGCTTGAGCGGCGGCTTCCCGGTTTTTGTAATATCCCCGCCCACCATGCGCACCCGCCTCCTCATTCTGCTGCTGCCGCTGCTGTTGCTACTGCTGTGGCCCCTGGCCAGCCAGGCCGCGTCACCGGCCATTCCGGAGCCCGCCGAGCTTGAGCCCGACGTGCAGTTCTGGGTGCGCGTCTACAGCGAAATCACCACCAACGAGGGTTACATCCACGACCAGTGGAATCTGGCGATCATCTACCAGACCCTGCACTTCGATGCGCAGCAGGCGCCGTCCGCACGCGAGAAACTGGTCGATGCGGCACGCGAGCGCTACCGGACGATACTGCGGCGACTCGGCAACGGCGGCACACCGCAGGACGAGGACGAGCAGCGCGTGCGCGGGCTGTGGGGCGAGGCACCGGCCGCGCGGCTGCTGCAGGCCGCCGACGATGTGCGCTTCCAGCTCGGCCAGTCGGACCGCTTCCGCGCCGGCCTGGTGCGCGCGGGCGCCTGGGAGGAGCACATCGCGCGGACCCTGTCGGCACAGGGCCTGCCCGCGGAGATCGCGGTGCTGCCGCACGTCGAGTCCTCGTTCCAGCCGAACGCCATGTCCAAGGCGGGCGCTGCCGGACTGTGGCAGTTCATCCGCTCGACCGGCAGGCGGTTCCTGCGCATCGATCGCGCGGTCGACGAGCGGCTCGACCCCTATCGGGAGACCGAGGCGGCGGCGCAGCTGCTGGCGCTCAATTACCAGGTGCTGGGCAGCTGGCCGCTGGCGATCACCGCCTACAATCACGGTGCCGCCGGCATGCGGCGGGCGCGCGAGCAGGTCGGAAGCGATGACATCGTGCAGATCGTGCGTCGCTACCGGAGCCCCAGCTTCGGTTTTGCCTCGCGCAATTATTACTGCTCATTCCTGGCCGTGCTCCGCCTGGATCGCGATCCGGAAAAATATTTCGGTCCGCTGCTGCACGACAAGCCGATCGAGACACGCGAGCTGACCGTGTCGGCGCCCGTGCGCGTCGATACCCTGCGGCAGATACTCGCCATCGACGTCGGGCGGCTGCGCGAACTCAATCCGGCCTTGCGGCCGACGGTGTGGAATCTGCAGCAGTTCGTGCCGCGCGGCTACCGGCTGCGCCTCCCGGCGGCGCTGGCCAGCTGGACCACGGAGCTGCTGAGTGCACGTCTGGCGGGCGGGGAACCGGGCACGGCGGCCCCGATACGCGTGGCCAGTGCGGCGCCGGCGCCCCGGACGAAGGCAGCCCCGGCCGGCGGGCCGGCCGCGCGGAGCGTGGCGGCCATCGCGGCGAAGGCTGTGCCCAGCGGACCGAGCCGGCGCGGCGTGCGCAGCGCGGCCGAAGTCGCCGCGGAACTTGCCAGCTACGTCGTGCGCGGCGGCGATACACTGGCCACGATCGCGGTGCGGACCGGCGTCGATGCGGAGTTGCTGATGCGCACGAATGGCCTACGCGACAGCGATCACATCTACGAAGGCGAGCGCCTGGCGCTCATCGCCAGCCCGACGCAAGCCACTCCCGAGCCCTCGATCATGGCGCAGGCTGCGGAAGAGGATCGCCAGGACTACGCCCAGGCGCTGGCGGCGGCGATGGCGGCACGCGCACAGACCGTGGTCAGCGCCGGGCAGGCGCAGGGGCCCGCATTGCTGGCGGACACGGAAGCTCCGCCTTCCGCCGACCCGATCGATTACAGCGTCGACGCCGACAACCGCCTGACCGTGGTGGCCGCCGAAACGATCGGCCATTATGCGGACTGGCTGGGTGTGACGACGACCAGCCTGCGCACGCTGAATCGCATGCACGGCCGCAGCGCGGTGCTCATCGGCCGGCGCTTCCGGCTCGAGTTCAGCAGGGTGACGCGCGAGCAGTTCGAGCAGCGGCGCCGCAGCTACCACCAGCGGCTGCAGAGCGATTACTTCGCGACGCATCACATCGTCGGCACCGACACCTACATCGCGCGGCGGGGCGATTCGCTCTGGAGCGTGACCCAGCGCAGCACGCTGCCCGTGTGGCTGCTGCAGCAGTACAACCCCGACGTGGATTTCGGCGAGCTGCGGCCTGGCACGCCGATCGTGCTGCCCCGCGTCGAGGACGCTTCCTGAGGCGCGCTGCCCCGTTCGGCTGCACGGGGCGGCATTAGCTGACGGGTTGTGAACCCTGCACGGTCGCGGCATGGGGCTGTGATCCCTATAATCGCAGCATGTCCTACCGCATTCTCCCGGCACTCGCGTTCCTGGCCGCCGCCGCCGCTACCGCCGCTGCGGCTGAACCCGCGACGCTGAGTGTCACCACGGCGTACCCGGCGGGCGTGGCCTCGCTGGCGCCCGAGCCGGATGACCTGCCGGTGGCCGATCGAGCCGTGGTGCGAAAATCGGAGCGGCGGATGTACCTGCTGAACCAGGGGCGGGTATTGCGCAGCTATCGCGTGGCGCTCGGGCTCGTGCCGGAAGGGGACAAGGAACGCGCCGGTGATTTTCGGACGCCGGAGGGCAGCTACCGGCTGACCCGCCGCAATACGCACAGCGACTATTTTCTTTCGATCCAGGTGTCCTATCCGAATGACGCGGACCTGCGGCGCGCGCGGCGCAACCGCTGGCTGCCCGGCGGTTCAATCATGGTGCATGGGCTGCCCAACACCCTGAAGCACACGCCCGATTACTACGCCACCGCCGATTGGACCGATGGATGCATCGCTCTTTCCAATTCCGACATGGTGGAGTTCTGGCTGCTGAGCCACGACAACATGCCCATCGAGATCATGCCCTGACGGGCGCGATCCGCAGCCCGTCGCCAGCTCCCGCCATGGAAACCAGTGTCCTCATTCCCGATGCCGTCGATGCGAGGGTCGGTCCGCGCGGCAGCCTGGAGAACCTCTCGCAGGCCGAGATCGCCAAGCTCCTCGACTCGAGCGCGCAGGGCCTGTATCCGCTGTTTCGCAACTGCGCCCTGGCGGTGCTCAACGCCGGCAGCGAGAGCGATGATGCCCACGAGATTCTGCAGCGCTACAGCGCCTTTACCGTGCAGATCGTGCGCCAGGCCTGGGGCATCAAGCTGCAGATCGCCAATGCGCCGGGCAGCGCCTTTGTCGACGGGGAAATGATCCGCGGCATCAAGGAACACCTGTTCGCGGTGTTGCGCGATGTGATCTACACCGCCAACGAGATCATCGGGGCCGGCCGCCTCGCGACCAGCGATCCGGCGGCGATCACCAACGCCGTGTTTCATATCCTGCGCAACGCCCGGGTGCTGGATTTCAAGGCCCGGCCCAATCTGGTGGTCTGCTGGGGCGGGCACTCGATCGCCGAGGACGAATACCAGTACACCAAGAGAGTCGGTTATGAGCTCGGCCTGCGCGCGCTGGACGTCTGCACCGGCTGCGGGCCGGGCGCGATGAAGGGCCCGATGAAGGGCGCGACCATCGGCCACGCCAAGCAGCGCATCGCCAACGGGCGCTACCTGGGACTGACCGAGCCGGGAATCATCGCCGCCGAGCCTCCCAATGCCATCGTCAACCAGCTCGTGATCCTGCCGGACATCGAGAAGCGGCTCGAGGCCTTTCTGCGCCTGGCGCACGGCGTGGTCGTGTTTCCGGGCGGCGTGGGCACGGCCGAGGAGGTGCTTTACCTGCTGGGTGTCCTGCTGGAGCCGGCCAATGCCGGCATGCCGTTGGCGGTGGTGCTGACCGGGCCGCGCGCGAGCGCCTCCTGGTTCGAACAGCTGTCCGAGTTCATCGAGGGCACGCTGGGCACCGCGGCGCTCGCGCGCCTGACGTTCATCCTGGACGATCCGGCGGCCGTGGCCCGGCACATGGTGCGCAGTTTCGCCGAGGTGCGCGAATACCGCCGCAGCCGCAACGATTCCTACAACTTCAACTGGCTGCTGGAAGTGCCGCCGCCGCTCCAGCAGCCCTTCGTGCCCACGCACGAGGCGATGCGGGCGCTGAACCTGAGCCGCGGGCAGCCGGCGCACGAGCTGGCGGCCGACCTGCGCCGCGCCTTTTCGGGGATCGTCGCGGGCAACGTCAAGGAACAGGGCCTGGCGGCGATCGCGCGTCACGGACCCTACGAATTGCGCGGCGACACGGCGATCATGCGGCTGCTCGACCGGCTCCTGACGGCGTTCGTGCAGCAGCAGCGCATGAAGCTGCCGGGCAGCCGCTATCAGCCCTGTTACCGGCTGGTGGCCTGAGTTCACGCACCCCGCCGCGCTCCCCCGTGAGCTGAGAAGCACTAAGCGTTGCGGGTGCGCGCCAGTGTGACCCAGTTCCTCTACCGCCTCGGCCAACCGCCGTACGCTGGTTTGAAGCAAAGGGTGAGCGCATATGAGCAAGTACGATCCGTCGACGCGCCCGGACGGCGGCAAGAGCGACGCGGGCAGCACCCCGGCCCCTGAAGGTGGTGCCGAGGCCTACGCACGCTGGCTCGAACACATGCAGCGCACACGCGGCCGCCACGCCGCCATCACCCGCAACCTCTACACCTGGTCGAACTACAAGAACTGGGCGGACAAGGTCCGTACCAGCTGGGATCCGGACTCAGGCAAGTAGATTCGGCCGCGCCGCAGGCGCCTGCGCCGCCTGGCCCGACGGTTCGTCCAGCCAGGCCAGCAGGGGCGCCCAGCTTTCCAGATCCTCGCTCACCTGGTACGCCTTCATCTCATGCAGGCTCAGGCCCTGGTCGGCACCGCGCAGGTAATTCTGTGAGTCCCGCAGCGTGGTGACGATGGGAATGTGGAGGGTCGCCAGAAAGCGGGTCAGGGACCCGTACATCAGCGTATTGCGGCGCACGCGATTGGCGATGATCCCCAGCCGGTTCTCGCTCCGGCGCACCTTCGCGACCAGCAGCAGGCTGGTGATGCAGCGTGAGCAGGCGTGGATGTCGATGTCGGAGGGCAGCACGGGCACCAGGATCTTGTCGGCCTCGGCCGTCAGCTCCGGCATCTCGTGCGCGTCCAGTCCCGCGGCAGTATCGACGATCACGCGGCCGGTCCCGTTCGGAATGCGCAACTGGAAGGCGCGCGTCACCCGGTTGTCGCGCTCGGATGTGCTGATCAGGTGGATCGTGGCCTGGCCGGGCTGGCGCTTGCGCACCCACTGGGTGGCCGATGCCTGCGGGTCATAATCCATGAGCGTCGGCCGCTCTCCCCGGAGCGCGTAGTAGCCCGCCAGGTTGACGGCAACCGTGGTCTTGCCCGAGCCGCCCTTCGGATTCAGGACGAGGATCCGCTGCATGCGCATTTCCCCGAAGCAAACTCGCTTATGTCCGAGCATCAGGAATGTCCGAGTATCAGCCTACGCAGCGCGGACCGCGGCTGCAAGCGCGCCGCGTCCCAAAGGCTGTGAGCCACCGCACGGCGTCCGGCGCGCCCAGCTTTTACGATGGTCGCAGCCCTAAAGGAAGCCGCCCGTGGAAGTACTGCTGCTGTTCTGGGACGAGATGGACGACTGGTTCGGCGCCGCCCGCCACATGCTGCGCACGCTGACTTGATTTAGGGGCCGTTCGGCCCCATAAAACGCACCTTTCCGGAGCTGTTCCGGTTACGAGGGCGTTTCTCCGATGAACCATGCACGCCAGACGCACGGCTTTCAGGCCGAAGTGCGCCAGCTCCTGCAGCTGATGATCCATTCGCTGTACAGCCACCGGGAGATCTTCCTGCGTGAGCTCATTTCCAATGCCTCCGACGCCAACGACCGCCTGCGCTTCCTGGCGCTCAGCGCCCCGCAGCTGCTGGCCGATGATCCGGAGCTCGCCATCTGGCTAGACTTCGACGCCAAGGCCGGCACGCTCAGCGTGCGCGACAACGGCGTCGGCATGAGCCGCGAGGAGGCCATCACGCATCTGGGCACGATCGCCAAGTCCGGTACCGCCGAGTTCTTCGGCCGCCTGACCGGTGACCAGCAGCGCGACGCCCAGCTGATCGGCCAGTTTGGCGTCGGCTTCTATTCCGCCTTCATCGTCGCCGAGCGCGTCGAGGTCTACAGCCGCCGGGCGGATCTGCCCGCAGCGGAAGGCGTGCGCTGGGAGTCGAGTGCCGACGGAGAATTCACCGTGGAAACCACGGAGCGGGCCGCACGCGGCACGACCGTGGTGATGCACCTGAAGACCGACGCCCGCGAATTTGCCGACGCCTGGCGCCTGCGCTCGCTGGTGAGGCGTTATTCGGATCACATCGCCTTCCCGGTACGCCTGCCCAAAGAGGGGGCGAGCCTCGAATACGAGGCTGTCAACCAGGCACAGGCCCTGTGGGCGCGGCCGCGTACCGAGATCAGCGATGACGATTACCGCGCCTTCTACCGCCACACCAGCCATGACGGGACGGATCCGCTGATCTGGAGCCATAATCGGGTCGAGGGCAAGCGCGAGTACACGGCCCTGCTGTACGTGCCTTCGCAGGCGCCGTTTGACCTGTGGCAGCGCGACGCGGCGCGGGGTCTGAAGCTCTACGTGCGGCGGGTGTTCATCATGGACAACGCCGAGCAGTTCCTGCCCCTGTACCTGCGGTTCATCAAGGGCGTCATCGATTCCAGCGATCTGCCGCTGAACATCTCGCGCGAACTGCTCCAGCAGGACGAGCAGGTCGAGGCGATGCGCAGCGCGCTGACACGCCGGGCGCTGGATCTGCTGACCAGGCTCGCCGGCGAGGATGCCGCGAAGTACGCCGGATTCTGGAAGGAATTCGGCCGCGTTCTCAAGGAAGGCCTGAGTGAGGACCCGTCGAATCGCGAGCGCATCCTGCCACTGCTGCGCTTTGCCAGCACCGCCAACGCCGGGGATGAGGAAAACGCCAGTCTGGGCGATTACGTGGCGCGCATGAAACCCGGCCAGGAGCGGATCTATTATGTCATCGGCGAGAATCATGCGGCCGCGCGCGGCAGCCCGCACATCGAGCTGCTGCGCAAGAAGGGCGTCGAGGTCCTGCTGCTCGCGGACCGCGTCGACGAGTGGGTGATGGGCCAGCTCGGCGAGTACTCGGGCAAGCACTTCAAGGATGCCGCGCGCGGCGACCTGCAGCTCGGCGCGCTCGCCGAGCTGGGCGACAAGGAACGTGCCGACGCCGCGCTCAAGGAAAGCAAGGGGCTGCTCAAGCGCTGCAAGGACGCCCTGGGCGATCGGGTCCGTGAAGTGCGCCCGAGCGCGCGGCTGGAGGATTCACCGGCCTGCCTGGTGCGCGACGAGAGCGGTCTGTCGGAATCGATGCGGCGCCTGCTGCAGGCCCAGGGCCAGAGCCCCCCCGCGACGCAGGCGACACTGGAGCTGAACGTCGAGCATGCCCTGGTGCGGTACCTGGACCAGCTGGGCAAGGGCGCGGACTTCGACGATCTGGCCCGCTTGCTTTACGATCAGGCCTGTCTGACGGATTCCGGCCAGGTGGAACAGCCCGCTGAGTTCACCCGCCGCCTCAATCGACAGCTCGTGCGCCTGGCCGGCGCGCACTAACCGGAGGAAACTTCCGATGACTGACAAGATTCCGGACGACGCGGAACTGCGCTCGCGGCTGACACCGCTCCAGTATCACGTGACGCGGGAGAAGGGCACGGAACGGGCCTTCTCCGGCGCGTACGCCCATCACAAGGACGAGGGCGTTTATCGCTGCGTGTGCTGCGGCGCCGAGCTGTTCAGCTCGGAGACCAAGTACGACAGCGGCTCCGGTTGGCCGAGTTTCTGGCTGCCGCTCGCCGGGGAGCGGGTGCGGGCCCATACCGATCACTCGCTCGGCATGGTGCGCACCGAAGTCAACTGCGCGCGCTGTGACGCGCACCTGGGCCATGTGTTCGACGACGGCCCGCGCCCCTCGGGCCAGCGCTACTGCATCAATTCTGCGTCGCTGGATTTCGCGCCCGGCGCCAAGCGAGACTAGTGAACCAGCCCCTCGCCCCCGCCGCCGTCCTCGAGGGGCCGGCGGGCCGGCTCGAGACGCTGATCGAGGAGCCCGCGGCGGGCGTTGCGGCGCGCTTTGCGGCGGTCGTCTGCCATCCTCACCCGCTGTTTGGCGGCACCCTGCACAACAAAGTGGTGCACATCCTGGCGCGCTCGTTGCGCCTGGGCGGTGCGGCGACGCTGCGCTTCAACTTTCGCGGTGTCGGCGGCAGCGAGGGCCGTCACGATGAGGGCGTGGGCGAAACCGCGGACACGCTCGCCGCGGTCGCCTGGGCGCGCCGGCGCTGGCCGTCCGTACCGCTCCTGCTGGCCGGATTTTCCTTTGGCGCCGCCATCGCGATTCGCGCCGCCGCCGAGGCTGATCCGCTCTGGCTGATCAGCGTCGCCCCGGCCATCGATCGCATCAGCTTCGAGGGCCTGGTGATTCCGCGGTGCGACTGGTTGATCGTCCAGGGCGGCGCCGATGAGGTCGTGGCGCCGGACGGGGTGCGCAGCTGGGCGGCGCGCTTGGCGCCACATGCCCGTGTGCGCATGCTGCCGGGTGTCGGACACTTCTTCCACGGCAGGCTGCAGGAGCTGCAGGAGTGCATCGGCGAGGAATGGCCGGAGGCCACGAAACAAAGGGCCCGGCACCTGCAGGCAGGCCCGGGCCCTCAGAATGGCGACTAAAACCGCGCCTGAAGGCGCGGCAAATGGCCAGTGGAGCTCTAGTTCACCATCGACTTGAGGCTCTTGAGCGGCAGCGCGCGCACTTTCTTGCTCGCTGGCTTGGCCTTGAACATCATTTTCTCGCCGGTGAAGGGATTGACGCCTTCGCGGGCCTTGGTGGCAGGCTTCTTCACCACCTTGAGCTTGAGCAGTCCGGGCAGCGTGAACAGCCCGTTGCCGCGCAGGCTCTTCTTGACGATCCCGTTCAGGGAATCGAACACTTCATTGACCTGCTTGCGGGAAAGCTCGGTATCTTTCGAAATCGTCGCCAGGATTTCCGACTTGGTCGGCGCCCCACCTTTCTTCGCCATTGCTGAATCTCCTCGAGTTTGGCAGTCAGTTCTGAAAATCGATCACGCAATCCATGAATCGGTGCGCAACATATCACATGCAGCGCGCGACGCAAATGCCTTTTATTGTAGGCTTTGGCGCACGCGTTTCGTTTCCGGCAGCCGCGCCGCAGTAGTTCGGCGCCGACGCCTGCTAGACGCGCACTGCAGATGCGCGGCTAAACCCATGGCGGCAATGGCTGTTGACCCTCACCGGTGCCGGGGGCGGGGAGTGCTTCAGCGCAGCAGTATGAGCAGCGCCTGGATGAGAATGCCCGCCCACAGCGGCGACAGATCCAGATTGGCGAGTGGCGGAATAAGCCGCCGGAATGGCCGCAGCACCGGCTCGCACAGTGCCGTCAGCACACCCTGTGCCGGCGAATAGGTGCCGGGCGCGATCAGCGACAGGGTGGCGTAGAGGAAGATCCCGAAGAAATAGATCCACAGGACAGTGCGCAGAATCTGCAGTGTCGCCAGTTCCACCCACAGCAATGTCGCCGGGAGGCCCAGGCCGGCCAGCAGCGTCGTGAGGCTAACGCGCAACAGGGCCAGCACCACGACCGCCACCACCGAGGCGGTGTCGATCTGGCCCACGGCGGGCAGGAGCCGGCGCAGGGGCACCAGCACCGGATTGGTCAACTGCACCACGGCCCGCACCAGCGGATTGCGGAAATCGGCGCGCGCCCATTGCAGCAGCAGGCGCAGCAGGAAGGCGAGCTGCGCCAGGCTCAACAGCGTATCGAACAGGTAGAGCAGTGCGGCCATGGCTGTGTTCCCTAGGAATGCGGGTCGGGCGGGCGTGCCGGCGAGGGCCCGGGTCGGCCAAATTGGGCCGCCAGGGCCGCGCCGCGCCGGGTCGCCGCGCTGACCGCCGCGGCGATGAGTTTATCGAATCCGCCCTGCTCGAGGCTCGCCAGGGCGGCCTCGGTCGTTCCGCCCCTGCTGGTGATGGCGGCGCGCTGCTCGGCCAGGGATTCGTTGCCCCCCGCGAGTGCGCCCGCGCCGCGCAGCGTCTGCGTGGCCAGGTCCCGCGCGGTATCAGCGTCCAGTCCGAGCGCGGCCGCGGCGGCCGCGAGCCGTTCGGCCAGCAGGAAGAAATACGCCGCGCCACCGCCCGACAGGGCGGTGACGATGTCGAGATCGGACTCGCGCCGGACCCAGACGACGCTGCCCGCCGCGCCCATGATGCTCGCGGCCAGCGCGCGCGCCTCGGCGCCGACCGCAGGTTCCGCGTACAGACCGGTGGCGCCGGCGCCGACCAGTGCCGCCCGATTGGGCATGGCGCGCACGATGGGCAGGCCGGGACTGCCCGCCGCGATATCCGCGATCTGCAGGCCCGCGACGATCGACAGCAGCAGCGGGCGGGTGCGCTCGAGCGCGGGCCGGGCGGCTGCCAGGACTTCGTTCATCTGCTGGGGTTTGACCGCGAGCACGACCACAGCGGCGCCGGCGATCGCGGCATGGTTGTCCGCCGTGGCGAGCAGGCCGAAATCACGCTGCAGGCGCTCGCGCTGTGCCGTCAGCGGCTCGCCCACACGCAGCTGGGAGGCGGTGAAGCCCTGGCGCAGCAGACCCTGGATCAGGGCCCGCGCCATGTTGCCCCCGCCGAGGAAAGCGATCTGTGCCGTCGTATTCATGGACCGGTTTTCGCCCGGGAGGGCGCCTTCAGCTGCGGCATTCTACGGGCCTGGCTGCGCGTTGCGCGAGCCAAACAGCGCGGTGCCGATGCGCACCAGCGTGGTGCCCGCGGCGATGGCCGCCTCGAAATCGCCGCTCATGCCCATCGACAGCGTATCGAGTTTCGCCCCGCCGAGGTTGAGCTGGGCGAACAGGGCGTGCACGGCGGCGAACTGTGCGCGCTGTGCTGAGGCGTCCAGCCCTTCGGGCAGCATGCACATCAGGCCGCGCACTCGCAGCGCCGGGAGCGCCGCCACCGCGGCGGCGAGGGCCGGCAGCTGTGCGGCGGAAACTCCGCCCCGGTTGGCGTCGGCAGCCGGCTGCACCTGCAGGCAGACGTTGAGCGGCGGAGCGTAGTGCGGACGCTGCGCGGCCAGGCGTTCGGCAATGCGCAGCCGGTCGACGCCGTGGGCCCAGGCAAAACGCTCAGCGACGCCGCGCGTCTTGTTGGCCTGCAGGCGGCCGATGAAGTGCCAGTTCAGTTCCAGCCCGGCGAGTGCCTCCATCTTCGGCAGCGCCTCCTGCACGTAGCTCTCGCCGAAGTGCTCAACGCCCAGCTGCGCCATCGCCCGCACCGCCTCCGCGCCGTGCCCCTTGCTCACGGCCACGACTGTGACGGACTGCTCGGTCCGGCCTGCCGCTGCGGCCGCCGCTGCAATGCGCACGCGCAGCTGGTGTAGCCTTGCGGCCGGGCTGTCAGACATCGGTGAATTCTGCGGAAGGGTTAACATATTGAGGGTCGAGTCCCTCCGTTATACTGCGGCGGCTCTTCGGGAACGCGACGGCGGCAAAACGAGGCACACTGATGGCGGTCGATATCGCACAACTCCTGGCGTTTGCCGTCAAGAATAACGCCTCCGACCTGCACCTGTCGGCGGGTGTGCCGCCGATGATCCGGGTCGATGGCGACGTCAAGCGCATCAACATGCCGGCACTGACCCACAAGGAAGTGCACAGCATGGTGTACGACATCATGAACGACAAGCAGCGCAAGGCCTACGAGGAATTCTTCGAGACGGATTTTTCCTTCGAGATTCCAAAGCTTGCACGCTTCCGTGTCAACGCCTTCAACCAGAATCGCGGCGCCGGCGCCGTATTCCGCAACATTCCCTCCACCATACTCAACCTCGATGAACTGCAGGTGCCGAAGATCTTCCGCGACCTGTGCATGCTGCCGCGCGGCCTGGTGCTGGTCACCGGCCCGACCGGCTCGGGCAAGTCCACCACGCTGGCGGGCATGGTCGATCACTGCAACGAGAGCCGGCCCGATCACATCATCACCATCGAGGATCCGATCGAATTCGTGCACGAGTCCAAGCGCTGCCTCATCAACCAGCGTGAGGTCAAGCGCGATACGCTGGGCTTCAGCGAGGCCCTGCGCTCGGCGCTGCGCGAAGACCCGGACATCGTGCTGGTGGGCGAAATGCGCGATCTGGAGACCATCCGGCTGGCCCTGACCGCGGCCGAGACCGGCCACCTGGTGTTCGGTACCCTGCATACCAGCTCGGCGGCCAAGACCATCGACCGCGTCGTGGACGTATTCCCCGGCGAAGAGAAGGAAATGGTGCGCTCGATGCTCTCCGAATCGCTACGCGCGGTGATTTCCCAGACCCTGCTCAAGCGGGTCGGCGGCGGGCGCGTGGCGGCGCACGAGATCATGATCGGCACCCCCGCGATCCGTAACCTGATCCGCGAGGGCAAGGTGGCGCAGATGTACTCCTCGATCCAGACGGGCGGCGCCACGGGCATGCAGACCCTCGACCAGTGCCTGAACGAGATGGTCAGCAAGGGCCTGGTCAGCAAGGAAGAGGCCCGCTACAAGGCCCAGAACAAGGACGCCCTCTGATGGATCGCGAACAAGCCATCAAGCTCATGCAGGAGCTGCTCCGGCGAGTGATCGAGAAAGGGGCTTCCGACCTGTTTCTGACGACCGGCTTTCCGCCGGCCATCAAGGTCGATGGCGAGATTCGCCCGCAGATGGATCGCGCGCTGACCAGCGAGCAGTCGGCAATCCTCGTGCGTTCGATCATGAGCGACCGGCAGTCCAAGGAATTCGATGCCACCAAGGAATGCAATTTCGCCATCGCCCCGCCCGGGATCGGGCGCTTTCGCGTCAGCGCCTTCGTGCAGCAGGGCCACGCCGGCTGCGTGATCCGCACCATCAACGCCAAGATTCCGACCTTCGAGGAGCTCGACCTGCCGCCGATCCTGCGCGAGGTGGTGCTGTCCAAGCGGGGCCTCGTGATCGTGGTCGGTGGCACCGGCTCCGGCAAGTCCACCACGCTCGCCTCGATGGTGGGCTACCGCAACGAGAAGACCCGCGGCCATATCGTCACGATCGAGGATCCGGTCGAATACGTTCATCCGCACAAGGGCTGCGTCATCACCCACCGTGAGGTCGGCGTCGATACCGACTCCTGGCATGCGGCGCTCAAGAACACGCTGCGCCAGGCACCCGACGTGATCCTGATCGGCGAGATCCGCGATCGCGAGACCATGGAATACGGCATCCAGTTCGCCGAGACCGGCCACCTGGTGCTGGCCACGCTGCACGCCAACAGTTCCAACCAGGCGCTCGACCGCGTCATCAATTTCTTCAGCGAGGAGCGCCGTGAACAGCTGCTGATGGACCTGTCGCTGAATATCCGCGCCCTGATTTCGCAGCGACTGATTCCGCGCGAGGCGGGCGCCGGCCGCATCGCCGCCATGGAGATCATGCTCAACTCGCCCCTGATCCAGGACCTGATTTTCCGCGGCGAAGTGGCCAAGATCAAGGACATCATGGCGCGCTCCACCCGCCTCGGCATGAATACCTTCGACCAGGCGCTGTTCGAACTGTACGAGAAAGGTCTGATCTCCTACGAGGACGCGCTGCGCAACGCCGATTCGAAGAACGAACTGCGCCTGCGCGTCAAGCTGGACAGCAAACGCGAGAACAAACCGGTCGAGGGCGACGGCGACCTGATGATCGTCGAAGATGAAGCCGAAGGCCGGAACCTGTGAGCGGCCGCCACCGGCCATGAGCGATCTCGCCGATCTGAAGGTCGCGGGCAGCGGCCCGCAGCCGGTGCTCAATACCAAGCCCCTGTTCGAGCTGATGGTCGAGCGCAAGGCGTCCGACTTGTTCTTCACCTGCAACGCGCCCATCAAGATCAAGATCGAGGGGCAGATCCTGCCCGTCAACAAGCAGGTGCTGTCGCCCGACGCGGTGCGCGCCGCCGCCTTCGGCCTGATGACCCCGGAGCAGATCGAATATTTCCAGCGCGAACTGGAGATCGATTTCGCGATCTCCGAGCCGGGCCTCGGCCGCTTTCGTGTCGCCGTCTTCTACCAGCGCGGCTATCCGGCCATGGTGCTGCGCTATATCACCGCCGACATGCCCAGGCTCGACCAGCTCGGGCTTCCCGACACGCTGCGGGAACTGGCCATGCTGCGCCGCGGCCTGATCCTCATGGTCGGCGCCACCGGCTCAGGCAAGTCGACGACGCTGGCGGCGATGATCAACCACCGCAACGAAATCAACTCGGATCACATCGTCACCATCGAAGACCCGATCGAGTTCCTGCACACCAACAAGCGTTCCATCATCAACCAGCGCGAGGTGGGGCTCGACACGCGCAGCTACGAAAAGGCCCTGCGCGGGGTGATGCGCGCGGCCCCCGACGTGATCCTCATCGGCGAGGTGCGCGATCGCGAGAGCATGATGGCCGCGATCAGCCTGGCCGGGACCGGCCACCTGGTGCTGGCGACACTGCACGCGAACAACTGCGCCGAGACGCTCGATCGCACCATCAACATGTTCCCGCACGACCACCAGAAGCAGGTGACACTCGACCTGTCGCAATACCTGCGCGCGATACTCGCTCAGCGCCTGGTCGTGGGCAAAAACCAGCGGCGGGTCGCCGCGGTCGAGGTGATGCTCAACACTCCGCACATCTCCGAGCTGGTCAAGCGCGGCGACGTGGTAGGCATCAAGGAAGCCATCACGCTCAGCAGCGAGCGGGGAATACAGAGCTTCGATGTCGCCCTGCTGAAGCTCTACCAGGACCAGCGCATCACCCTGGAAGAGGCGCTCACCAACGCCGATTCGCGCAGCAATCTCGAGACCAAGATCAACTTCGGTTAGCCGCCCGCCACAGCGGGGACAAAAAAAAAGCCCGGATCGCTCCGGGCTTTTTTTATCGTGTGGCGCGAAACTTACCAGCGGCCACCGCCGCCGCCGCCGCCACCACCACCGCCACCACCGCCACCGCCGCGATAGCCGCCACCGCCGCCGCCGCCTCCGCCGCCACGATAACCACCGCCACCGCCGCCGGTGCGCGGTTTATCCTGTGCTTCGTTGACGCGCAACGGCCTGCCGCCCAGATCCTTGCCGTTCAGGTTCTGGATCGCTCGAGCAGCATCGGCCTGGCTCATCTCCACGAAGCCAAAGCCGCGCGGCCGGCCGGTCTCACGATCGGTCGGCAGCGACACGGATTCGACCGTGCCGTGCTCGGAGAACAGGGTGCGGACTTCCGCTTCCGTAGCTGTGAAGGGCAGGTTGCCCACATAAATCTTGGCCATAAATAGAAAATCTCCAACTCTAGAACGGGCCGGCCGCCACGAAAAATGCGGACCGCGCCCTGACTACACGGCAGGAACTCGGATGAGGTCGGCGAGATTGTTTCCCGCGAGGCATCGAACCAATGATCCTGTCACCTGATCGAGGAAGTTCGGCTCGGGCTCATAGCGCCAGATGAGGCGCACGGGCGATACACGGACATAGACGATCGCCTGGGAGCATACCATGGATTCCCGGGCCTTGCTCAGCGCCGGGCGGGGGCGGCCGGGGTGGCCGGCTCAGTCGGCGCGGACCAGCACCAGGCGCCAGCTCAAGACCATCGGACAGGGCGCCGCCGTGGCCCGTTCGCGAAAATGCATGCCCTCGCATCCCAGGCGCCCCGAAGCGGTGCGTGCCGAGGGTTGCTTCATCTCGGCCAGGCTGGCAACGCTGGCGCTCAGGTCGAATTCCCCGTCGCATTCCGAGCAGGGGCAGGCAAAGCGAAAAAAGGCCCGCGCGGGCGGATAGTAGCTGTGCGACTGCGGCGACGGCGGCGGCCGGCTCATGCCGGCAAAGTTCAGGTCAATCTGCAGCTTGGCCACATCCGCGTAGCGGCTGCGCATTGCGGGGGCCTGCAGGCGGTCATTCTGCCGTCCGGCACGGCGCTGCTCGCCAAAGGTGGGGAGCTTGCGGGAGGTGAGCTTCATGAGCTGACCCGCCCCAGGTCCTGCGCCGGGGCCATGCACTGCTGTTGAAGGCAAGAATCCGACTTGACCACGTTCGATACCACCTGGAGTTCGTGTGAGCGGTGCAGAGGCATCTGCACGTCCAGACTAGCACAAACAGCCTATCCCCTGTGGTCAAATGCGGGGCTGAGTCAGGACAGGCGCGGGGTCGACCAGACAGATGTTCACCTACATTTCACTGGGCACCAACGATCCTGCGCGTGCCGCGCGTTTCTACGACGCCGTGCTCGCTCCCTTGGGGCTCCGCCGCTGCGACACGACCGGAGAGCCCAACTGGATTGATTGGATCGGCTGGGGCACGTACGAGGCGGGCGGTGCGCGAGAACTCGCGCTGTGGCTGTGCAGGCCCTACAACGGCGAGCCGGCGACTGCGGGCAATGGCACGATGGTGGCGCTGGTGGCCGGCAGCTGGGAGGCGGTGCAGCAGTTTCATGCCGCGGCGCTGGCCAACGGCGGTCGCAGCGAAGGTCCTCCGGGACTGCGGCCGCAATACAACGCCGATTTCTACGCCTCCTATGTACGCGATCCGGACGGCAACAAGCTGGCGGCGGTGTGCCGGGGTGTCACGCCAGCGCAGGGCAGGGCGCTCTAGCCGCTAGGGAAAGACGGTCTCGGCCTCGAACACCGGCCCGTCAACGCAGACGCGTTTCATCGCCGTGCCGGAGCTGGTGCGCACCTCGACCGCGCAGCCCGCGCAACCCCCGACCGCGCAGGCCATAAATTCCTCGAGCGCCACCTGGCAGGGCAGCCCCTGGGCGCGCGCCAGGTGCGCCGCCGCCGCCAGCATCGGCGGCGGGCCGCAGGCGTAGATCGCGACTTCGGCGCGCTCGCCGGCCGACAGACCCGCCAACCACCGCGCGGCCAGCTCGGTGACGTGGCCCTCGAAGCAGCCGGCGTAGCCCGCGTTGCTGGCCAGGCGCGAGGGGATGCCCCACTCATCCAGCAGCGGCATGCAGGCGATCGCCGCGGCGGGTGCGGCGGGCACGAGAATTCTCGAAGGGCGGGCGTGGAAGGGGAAGGGAATCTCCGAGCCCATCAGCACCAGCGGCTTCCAGGCCGCCCGCTCATCGCTCCGCAGCTGTTCGGCGAGAAAGACCATCGGCGGGATGCCCACTCCGCCGCCGATCGCGAGCACCCGTGGGCGTTCCGGACGCAGCGTGAATCCCTGCCCTATGGGGCCGAGCAGGTTGACCAGCTCACCCGTGCGGCATTGCCCGAGTGCCGCAGTGCCCGCGCCGACCACCTTGAAGAGCACCTCGATCCAGCCTGCCGCGGGCGCGGCTCGCATGATCGACAGCGGCCGGCGCATCGGCAGGGCTGCTTCGCAGCGGATGTGCACGAAGCTGCCGGGCGTGGCGTGCCGCGCCGTCAGTGGGGCCGCAATGCGCAGGATGTGCTGCTGCGCTTCGCAGCGGACGTGCTGCAGGACGGCCCCTTCTTCGACGAAGATGGTGCCGCGGTGCGGCCTCATGCGCCGCCCGGCCGCGGCCGCAGCAGAGCCTCGAGCACCGCCATGCGCACCGCGACACCGTTGCTGACCTGGGAGCGGATCACCGACTGCGGTCCGTCGGCGACCTCCGAATCGATCTCGACGCCGCGGTTCATGGGCTGCGGATGCATGACGATGGCGTCCGGGCGCGCCCGCCGCAGCCGTGGCAGCGTGAGGCCGAAGCGCGCGAAGTATTCCTCGCCGTGCGGAATCTCCGCCTGCGTCATGCGTTCCTTCTGGATCCGCAGCATCATCACCACATCGGCGCCGCGCAGGCCCTCCTCGAGCGTCAGGCAGCGCTGGCCGGCCGGAAACTCGCCCGCCGGGGGCATCAGGCCGGGCGGGGCGACCAGCCGCAGCTCGCCAACGCCGAGTGCCGTGAACACCTCATAGGCCGAGCGCGCGACGCGCGAGTGGCGGATGTCCCCGACGATGGCGACGCAGAGGCGCTCGAAGTGATCGCCCTTGTGCTGGCGCACGGTCAGGGCATCGAGCAGGCCCTGCGTGGGGTGGGAAAGGTGCGCCTCGCCGGCTGAAAACACGCTGACGTGCGGGGCGACGTTCGCGGCCACGTGCGCGACCACGCCGGGCTCGGAGTCGCGGATCACGAAGGCGTCGAAGTGCAGGGCCTCGAGCGTGTGGATGGTGTCCAGCATGCTCTCGCCCTTGGCGCGCGAGGACAGCTGCACCTCGAGGTTGATGACCTCCGCGCCGAGGCGCCGTCCGGCCAGTTCGAAGGAGACGCGGGTGCGCGTGGACGGCTCGGTGAACAGATTGCCGATGGTCATGCCCGTCAGGGCGCGATTGCTCGGAGGGCGCTCGCCGAGCGCGCGGGCGTAGCCCTGGGAACGATCGAGGAGCGAGTCGATTTCGGTGCGGCTGAGTCCATCGAGCGTGATCAGGTGGCGGAGGGATCCGTCGGGGCGCCGCTGGTCCGTCATGTAGTCCGACCCTTGAACTCAGTATTCGCCACGCAGCCATCGCCCGAGGATGATCGCCGCCGCCAGGCTGTCGATATCCTGCCGCTGCACCCTGCGGCGAAGGGCTCCCGCGGCGCGCCGCCGCTTCAGTTCGGCGGCGGCTTCCTGCGTGGACCCCCGCTCATCGACGCGTGCCACCGCCACTGCGGCACGGTGCGCCAGGGCTGCGGCGAAGCGATCGGCGGCGCCGGCCAGGGCGCCGGGCGTGCCGTCCTCATTATAGGGGTAGCCCACCACCAGCACGGCGGGTTTGTAGTCCGCGAGCAGCCGCTCGATGGCCGGCCAGTCCGGACCGCGGGCGCCGCGCGTGATGGCCGCCAGCGGCGCAGCGGACCTGGTCAGAGTATCCCCGGATGCCACGCCGATACGGCGCAGCCCAAAATCGAAACCGAGTGCGCTGCCGCTGCTCAGGCGTGTCCCGCCACCAGGCTGACGCGCGAGCTGTGGACGCCGAGCAGCTGCCACGCGGCCTGCCAGCGCTGCTCGAAGGGCACCTCATAGACGAGTTGCTCGTTCATCGGTACCGCCAGCCAGGCATTGTCCAGGATCTCCCGCTCGAGCTGGCCGGGCTCCCAGCCCGCGTACCCCAGGGCGACGAAGGCATCGCGCGGGCCTTCGCCGCGGGCGATGGCGGCGAGGATGTCGCGCGAGGTAGTGACCTGAACGCAGTCGGATATCTTGTGGGTCGAATCCCACTCGCCGCCGGGCCGGTGCAGCACGAAACCGCGATCGGTGTGCACCGGTCCACCGCGCAGTACCGGTCGCTCACCGATCTCGGCCTGCTGCGGGTCGAGCTTCATCTGTGCCAGCACGTCGCCGAGCTTCATGTCCAGGGGCTTGTTGAGCACGATGCCGAGCGCGCCCTTGTCGCTGTGCTCGCACACGAGGGTCACGCTTTGCGTGAAATTGCCGTCGGCCAGCGAGGGCATGGCGACCAGCAGGCTATTGGCGAGGGAATTGCTGTCGGGCATGGTTCGAGTATGGGGGTGCCGTTCGCCGCTCTCAAGGCCCGGGCGGGACATTTGTGCCGGTCGTCACCGTACCCTGGGCGAGCGCGCCGTTGACGAATTCCCACTGGTAGGCAAAGCGCAGCGAGGCGTAATCGCGCGCCAGAGTGCGCGGAAAGGGCTCGAAGGGGCTGGCGAGCCTGAGAATCACCAGCGCCGCCTGGTCGATCTCGGGATAGCCGCTGCCGCGTTGCACCGTGGCGTCGAGCAGGCGCCCGTCCCGCCCCAGCGTGACCTCGATCACCGGGCTCCCGCTCAGCTCGCTGCGCCGGGCGGCGGTGGGGAAATTAAGGGTGCCGATACGCTCGATCTTGCGCCGCCAGGCGTCCAGATAGGGCGCCAGGGTCGAAGCCCGGGTGTCGGGGCTGATCCACTGGCCGGTCTTCGGATCGCCGCGCAGCACCAGCTCGCGCGCGTCCCCATTCCCATGGCTCTCGGCCTCGCTGCTCGCGGCGTCCCGGGCGCGTGCCGTGGTCGCGCCTTCGCCCGTCTCGCCGAGCCAGAGTATCTGGGGCGCCGGTGCGGGCGTGGCCAGGGTGCGCGCCGCGCCGGGGCTGCCCGACTCCGGCGCCGAAGACTCATCCTGGCCGGCGTCCGCCGCGCGGGGCGCGGGCCGCGATTCCGGGCTGCCCGTCGGCCCGGTGCCCGCGTTGCCCGAGCCCAGCTGCGTGCGCTGGGCCAGGTAGGTCGCGTGCTCGTTGCTGCGCGCTTCCGGCAGATCTTCGGTCACCAGCAGCACTTCCATGCCCGGCGCCGCACCCGACTGCCCGCCCGCGCTGAAGCTCAGCCCCAGAATGATGATCGCGTGGGCGATGCCCGCCAGGAACAGCATGCTCATCAGCCGTTCCCGGACCGGCGCACCCCCTTCGCGCGAGCCGGCCAGGCCCGCCAGCGTCAGGCGGTAGCGTGCAGGCGCCGGGCTCATGTGCCGCGCTGGGCCAGCCGCCGGGCGATGGCCTGCACCAGCAGCTGCGCCGCGTCGACCGCGGCCTGCTGCTGCAGTTCGCGCACCCCGGTGGGACTGGTGACATTGATCTCGGTGACGTAGCCGCCGATGACATCGAGGCCGACAAACAGCATGCCGGCCTCGCGCATGGCCGGGCCAATCTGCGCCGCGAGCCACCGGTCACGCTCGGCCAGCGGCCGGGCCACGCCCTTGGCGCCGGCGGCAAGATTGCCCCGGTTGTCGTCGGCGGCCGGAATGCGCGCCAGCGCGTAGTGCAGGGGCTCGCCATCGACCAGCAGCACGCGCGCGTCGCCGCTGACGCTGATCTCTGGCAGATACTTCTGCGTGATCGCGAAGCGCTCGCCATAGTCGGTGAGGGTTTCGAACACCACGCGCTGGTTCTTGTCCCCGGGCACCAGCACGAAGATCGAGCGGCCGCCCATGCCGTGCAGGGGCTTGCAGACCACGGTGCCGTGCGTGGCCGCAAAGGCCGCCATTTCGTCCATGTCACGGGTCACGAGCGTCGGGGCGCAGCATTGCGGGAACCAGGCCGTGTAGACCTTCTCGTTCATGTCGCGCAGGGCCCCGGGCCGGTTCACGACCAGCGCGCCGGCGAGCTCTGCGCGCTCGAGGATGTAGGTGGCGTAGATGTATTCGGTATCGAACGGCGGGTCCTTGCGCATCAGCACCACGTCAAAGGCGCCCAGGGCGCCGACGAGCGGCGGGCCGAGGCTGAACCAGTCGTGCGCGTCGGCACGCACCTCGAGCCGGCGGGCTCGAACCTCGGCGACGCCATCACGCAGGCGCAGGTCGGCGAGCTCGGCGTACTCGAGCCGGTAGCCACGCGCCTGCGCGGCGAGCAGCAGGGCCAGCGTGGTGTCCTTCTCGTACTTGATCTGGCCGATCGGATCCATCACCACGAGCAGCCGCGCGGGCTTGTTCATCGCACTACCTCACAGCCGGTCACCAGCCGCAGAATGCTCAATTATGTCTCCGTGACAGGGCCTTAGCTCTCTGAAACGTGACGGCGTTGGCATAGCCCCAGGTGTGCCGATATGTTAAAAAGCTCAAGTCCGGCGAAGGCGCAGCGTACGTCACAGCGCCGCCACGCCGAGGTGTACGACCATGGAATCCAATGCCCAAAGGAGTGAGTCGGACGTGCATGACGCTGCCTCGCCATTCAGTGGCCTCAAGGTGCTGGTCATCGACGACAGCAAGACGATCCGGCGTACCGCCGAGACGCTGCTGGCCAAAGAAGGCTGTGAAGTGTTCACGGCCGTCGACGGGTTCGATGCGCTCACCAAGATTGCCGACCACCAACCCGACATCGTGTTCGTCGATATCATGATGCCGCGCCTCGATGGCTACCAGACCTGTGCGCTCATCAAGCACAACAAGGTGTTCCGCTCGATCCCGGTGATCATGCTGTCCTCCAAGGATGGCCTGTTCGACCGTGCCCGTGGCCGCATTGTCGGCTCCGAACATTACCTCACCAAGCCCTTCACCAAGGACGAGCTGCTGGGCGCGATCGAAGGCCAGATAGGGAGATAAGCCATGCCGCTTATTCTCATTGTCGACGATTCGCCCACGGAAGTGCACGTGATGAAGCAGGCGCTCGAGCGCCACGGCTACACGACCGCGGTTGCCGCCGACGGTGCCGAGGGCATCCGGCTGGCGCGGCAGATGCACCCCGACCTGATCTTCATGGACATCGTGATGCCGGGCGTCAACGGCTACCAGGCGACACGCACCTTGGCGAACGACCCGGACACCCGCACCATTCCGATCGTCATGGTCACCTCCAAGGGGCAGGAGACCGACCGCATCTGGGGTCTGCGCCAGGGAGCAGTGGATTACATGGTCAAACCCGTGTCGATGGCGCAGCTAGTCGAGAAGGCGCAGGCGGCGCTCGCCGCCTGAACATGGTGGAGAGCGCACCGCTCAAGGCACTGCGTGACCAGCCGTACGAACTCCTCGCGGAGCTCGAACGACGTGGTCGCAATGCGACCGCCAGCCCCGAGGCGCCGGCCGCCACGGGCCGCGAATGGGTCGGTGTCGCCGCGCGCATGGCCGGCGAGCTGTACCTGGTGGCGCGCGAGGAAGCGCGCGAAGTACTCGGAATTCCCTCGCCCCTGACGCGCGTGCCCGGTGCCAGACCCTGGGTGCTGGGGCTCGCCAGCATTCGTGGCCAGCTCTACCCGATTATCGATCTGCGCCAGTACCTGGGCGGCGGGCCGACGCCGCTCACCCGCCTGACCCGTATCATCGTCGTCAATCACCGCGATATTCCGGCCGGACTGGTGATCGACGAGGTGCTGGGGTTCAGGCGCTTTTCGGAGGCGGAGTTCAGCGCCGAGGTGCCCTCCACCATCGTACAGTGCGGCCGCTTCCTCGCCGGATCCTTCCGCCACGAGCGCGATCAGCTGCCGGTCCTGAGCCTGCGCAAGCTCCTCGAGGAACCGGCCTTCACGGCGGCCTCGCTGTGAACGCCAGCGACCTGATCGACACCAGCTGGCTGCGCCGGCTGACGCTGTCGGCGGCGCTGCTGCTGCTGCTCGGCGTGGGGGCCTGGTTCCTGTGGCCCGGCGAAACGCCGCTCGCCTGGGTGGGCGCAGTGGTGGTGCTGGCCGCGCTCGTGCCGTTGGGCCTGCTGTTGCTGCAGCTGCGCGCGCTCCGCCAGGCCGCCAAGCGCCAGCTGCTGGTCGCCGATGCCCAGCGGCTGGAGAACGAACGCAACCAGCGCTCGATCCTCAAGCTGCTCGATGAAATGGCCAGCCTCGCCGATGGCGACCTGACCGTGCAGGCCACCGTCACTGAAGACATCACCGGCGCCATCGCCGATGCCGTCAACTACGCGGTCGAGGCGCTGCGCAAGCTGGTCGCCACGATCAACCAGTCGGCCCTGCAGCTCGACAGCGCCGCGCGCCAGACCCAGTCCCTGGGCGTGCAGCTCGGCAAGGCCAGCGCGGTGCAGACCAAGCAGATCGCTTCGGCGAGCGAGTCGGTCGCGGCCATGGCCGCCTCCACCGAAGAGGTGTCCGGCAACGCCGAGCGCGCCGCGGACGTCGCCCGCCATTCGGTCGACGTGGCGCACAAGGGTGGCGAGGCGGTGCGTCGCACGATCGACGGAATGAATACGATCCGCGAGACCATCCAGGAAACCAGCAAACGCATCAAGCGGCTGGGGGAGAGCTCCCAGGAGATCGGCAACATCGTCGAGCTGATCAGCGATATCGCCGAGCAGACCAATATCCTGGCGCTCAATGCCTCGATCCAGGCTTCGATGGCGGGGGAGGCGGGGCGGGGCTTTGCCGTGGTGGCCGACGAGGTGCAGCGGCTGGCCGAGCGCGCCGCGACCGCGACCAAGCAGATCGACGTGCTGGTGCGCACGATCCAGACCGATACCAACGAAGCTGTGGTCTCCATGGAACGCAGCACCACCGATGTGGTCGGGGGCGCCCTGCTGGCCGAGAATGCCGGCGCCGCGCTCGAGGAGATCGAGCAGGTTTCCAACCAGATCGCGAGCCTGGTGCAGAACATCTCCGGAAGCTCACGTAGCCAGTCCGCGGCGGCCCAGAACATCGCGCGCAACACGCAGGTGCTGCGCGAGGTCAGCGTCCAGACCGCCGAAAGCACCAACGCCACGGCGCAGTCCATCGTCAAGCTCGCCGACCTGGCCGCGGCGCTGCGTAAGTCGATTTCGGGCTTTACCCTGCCGGCGCCAACCCCGCAGCTCAGCGATTTCACGCGTGCGGCGGCGACCGGAACCTCCCCGTCTCTGGCGCCGGCGCATGCCCCCGCGGCAGTACCCGCGCCCGCCGCAGGATCGGCGGGCTCGAAGCTCGGCCAGAGCGGTACGCATACGCGCCTGAAAGCCTCCGGTGCATCCTGATGGGCCGACCGCCACCATGACCGAACTGGCCACCCAGACCATGCAGACCGCAGCGCGCGAGATCGGCGTCGCCCTGGGTGACGCGCGCAGCGCGCTGGAAACACACGTCGAGCAGCCCGACAATCACGCGCTCCTGGAGCGCTGCTCGTTCGAGCTGCACCAGGTGCAGGGTGCGCTGCGGGTGCTCGAGATCTACGGCGCCGCGCTGCTGGCCGAAGAGATGGAGCAGGTGTCGCGCTACCTGCTGGCGGCTTCCAGCGAGCGCAAGAACCGCTCCGAATCGCTCGACGCGCTGATGCGCGCCATGGTGCAGCTCCCCGGCTATCTGGAGCGCGTGCTCGCCGGCGGCCGCGACCTGGCGCTGGTGCTGCTGCCCCTCCTCAATGATCTGCGCGCGGTGCGCGGCTGTGCCCTGCTCTCGGAGGGCACACTGCTGCTGCTCAATCTCAAGTCCGACCGCCAGGCGCAGCCGACCTCGCCGGCGCCGGGCGAGGCGCCCCTGTCGCCGGCGCAATGGGCACGGCGGCTCCGCCCGCGCTTCCAGTCCGGCCTGGTCGGCTGGATCCGCGGCGAGCGGCTGGAACAGAACCTGGAAATCCTCGCGACCGTGGCGACGCGCCTGGAGCAGGTGGCCACGCAGCAGTGCGTATTCCAGCTCTGGTGGGTCGTAGGTGCGCTGCTGGAGGCCCTGCGCGAGCACGGCACCGAGAGCAGTGTGTCGATCAAGCGCCTGCTGGGACTCGCCGACCGCGAGATCCGGCGCCTGCACGAACTCGGTGAAGTCCGCTATGCGCAGACCCCGCCGGTCGAGCTGCTGAACAATCTGCTGTATTACGTGGCCCGCTCGACGACCGCCGGGCCACGCGTCGCAGCGGTGCGCGCTTCATTCCGCCTCAACGAATTGCTGCCGGTCGATGAATCCATCGAGCAGGAACGCGAGAATCTCTCGGCGCCCTCGGTCAAGCTCATGCACACCGTGGCCGCTGCGATCCGCGAGGATCTGACACGCGTCAAGGATGTGCTCGATATCTTCGTGCGCCGCGGGGGCGGGCAGGCCGAAGAGCTCAAGCCGCAGATCGAACTGTTGCGTAAGCTCGGCGATACCCTGGGAGTGCTCGGCCTCGGGGAACTGCGGGCGCGCGTGCAGGAGGCCGGCGCGCGCCTGGAGGCGGTGGTGGCCGGACGCGAGAGCGCGGACCAGGCCACCCTGGTGCAGGTCGCGGCCATACTGATCCAGGTGGAGGACCGCCTCGACGGCCAGCTGGTGGGCCTGATCCTGCCGAAGAAGCCGGTGCTGGAAGGCAACGCCGAGCCGCTCGACGAGGATTTCGAACAGGTGCAGGGCGCCGTCCTGCGCGAATGCGTCGTCAATCTGGCGCGCGTCAAGGAAAGCATTGCGCAGAACGTCAGCGGCACGCTCGATGCCGCCGGATTCGACAACTGGCTGGAGCTCATGCGCGGCATCAAGGCGGGGCTCCTGATGCTCGGCAAGTCCCGCGCGGTGGAGATCGTGGACGCCATCACCGGCCAGTTGCGCCGCGTGATGCAACCCGGGGGCATGCCGCTGTCGGGAGCCTACCTGGACCGGCTGGCCGACGCGGTGGTGAGCCTCGAGTACTACATCGAAACGCTCCAGGCGGGCCGGAGTGATCCCTGGTACATGCTCGACAATGCGCAAACCTGCCTCAACGTGCTCGAGCGCGAACCCGACCAGCTCGTGCCCACGATCCCGGCGGCCGGCCCGGGCAACTACGCCCGCACCGTGCGCATCGAGACGTCGGCACAGTCTCAGGCCTACTCCAGCGCAGATATCGACGCGACGGTGCGCACGCGCAGCCCGCCGACCCTCACGGCCGCACCCACGCCCAGCGCCGTGGCGAGCGATCCGGAGTTGCTGGACCTGTTTGCCGAAGAAGCGCACGAAGAGACCACAAAGATCCGTGCGAAGTATCCGGTCTGGGATCAGAACCCGCTCGAGAGCGAAGCGCTGATCGCGGTGCGCCGCTCGTTCCACATGCTCAAGGGCAGCGGCCGCATGGTGGGTGCCCGCGATCTCAGCGAATTTGCCTGGGCGATCGAGAATCTGGTCAACCGGCTGATCGAAGGCACGCTGGCCCGATCGCCGGAGATTCTGGAAACGCTCCGTGCCGCCGTCGCGCTCCTGCCGCAGCTGGTGGGGGAACTGAAGGTGGCGCCGGAACGGCGCACCGACACCTCGCAGCTGGTGGCGCGTGCCCACGCGCTCGCCGCCGGCAGGGATGCGGTACAGAACGGGGAGCCCGCGGGAGCCACGGCGAGCGTGCCGGCGGCGCCGGACGACACCATGCCTCCCGCCACGGCCGAGGTCTGGGCGGCCACCGAGCGGCTGACGCCGGCGCAGGCCGCCGCGATCGCCGCGGCAGCGATTCCGAGGCGGACCGGCATGACGCCGCCGGCGCCCAGCCGCACCGCCGCGGGCGTTGCGGCGGCAGCCGAGGCGGGCGCGGGCGGCGATGGCGTGCTGCGCGACATCTATGCGCGCGAGACTTCGAGTCATGTGGCCGCCGTGCGGCAATGGCTGAAGCGCGAGCAGCCGCACGCTGCGCCTCATGTGCTGACCGAAGAGGTCTACCGCGCCTGTCACACGCTGTCGGGCAGTTCGAAGATGGCCGAGGCGCGCCACGGCACCCGGCTCGCCGAACCCCTGGATCACTGGTTGCGCAAGTCCTTCGACAACGGCGTCGGCCTCGATGATTCCGACCTGTTGCTGCTCGCCGACTGCATGGGCGCGATGGAGGCCGTGGCGGGGCAGCTCGACGAGAGCACCGGCTACTTTGTCGTGCACGATGTGCTGCGCGCGCGAATTGCGCGTGCCGAAATCGAGCTGGACCGGCGCGTTAGCGAGGCGGTCGAGCACGGCGAGCGCACCGGCATCCATTCCCTGTCCGCCCTGCAGAGCCACATGTCCCAGCCGGACGCGGCGGCCGCGGCCGAGCCCGCCGCCGGCGCACCCCAGCCGGCACCCACCGTCGATTTCGACCCGGAAGTGGCCGCCATTTTCTGTGAGGAAGCGAGCGAGCTGCTCGAGTCCTCGCAGCTGGCCCTGCAGGCCTGGAATGCAGCGCCCTCGGACAGTGAGTACCCGGCCGCGCTCAAGCGCGCTCTGCACACCTTCAAGGGTGGGGCGCGCATGGCCGGCGTCACGGCCCTGGGCGACCTGGCGCATGAACTCGAGAGCCTGATCATGAATATCGGGCTCGGCACTGCCGAGGGCGACGAGCGCGCGCGCGTGGTGGCCCAGGAGGCCATCGACGAGCTGGCGCGGATGCGCGAGCAGGTCGCCAGCGGCCGCGCCGCGGCGCCAGCCACCGCCCTGATCGCGCGCCTTCAGGCTGCGGCGCGGGGCGAGGTCCTGGCGCCCGCGGCGATCGCGGCGCCGCCCGCAGCGGCGCCAGTCCTGAAGCCGGCGCCCGCAAGGACCCCCGTGCCGACGCCCGTGTCGACGTTTGCGCCGGTGCCCATTCCGCAGCGCGTGGCGGCGGCGCCCGCGGCCGTGTCCCCGCCTGTGACCTTGTCCGCGCCGGCACCTGCGTCCATGCCGACGCGGGCAGCGGCCGCCGCGCCGTCCCGCGCGCCCGAGGCGCTGGGCGCGGCCTTGCCGGTGCCGCCGGGACGGGAGCCGGTCGCCGGCGCGGAGCGCGGCGAGATGGCCAGGGTCAGCGCCGAACTGCTCGACCAGCTGCTCAATCATGCCGGCGAGGTGAGCATATCGCGGGCGCGACTGGAGCAGCAGCTCGGCTCGGTGGAATTCAACCTGGCGGAACTCTCGCGCACAGTGACGCGCCTGAAGGAGCAGTTGCGCAAGCTCGAGATCGAGACCGAAGCGCAGGTGTTGCACCGTCACGACCAGGAGCCGGGCCATCGCCAGGAGTTCGACCCTCTGGAGCTGGACCGTTATTCCTCGATCCAGCAGTACTCGCGCGCGCTCGCCGAATCGGCGAACGACGTCGCCAGCCTGCAGCAGCTGATCGAGAGTCTGGTCGCCGAGGCGCAAAACCAGCTGCAGCAGCAGTCGCGCACCGTCACGGAGCTGCAGAACGGGCTGATGCGCACGCGCATGGTGTCCTTCCAGCGCCACGTGCAGCGGCTGGCGCGCATCGTGCGCCAGGCGGCTGCCGATACCTCAAAGCAGGCCGAGCTCGTGGTCGAAGGCGCCGCCGGCGAACTGGATCGCCAGGTGCTCGAGCGCATGCTGCCACCCTTCGAGCACCTGCTGCGCAACGCCGTCGTGCATGGCATTGAATCGCCCGCCGAACGGCGCAGCCGCGGCAAACCCGAAGCCGGGCACATCCAGCTGCGCCTGCTGCGCGAGGGCGCCGAAGTGATCGTCGAGGTGAGCGACGACGGCGCTGGCCTGGACCTGGCGGCGATCCGCAGCAAGGGACTGGCGCTGGGGCTGATCCGCTCCGACCAGCTGCTCTCGGACGATGACGTGATGCAGCTGGTGCTCGAGCCCGGATTTTCGACCGCCGGTGCGCTCACGCAGCAGGCCGGTCGCGGCGTCGGCATGGACGTGGTGGCCACCGAGATCCGCAAGCTCGGCGGCGCGCTGCACATGGAGAGCACGCCCGGCAAGGGTACGCATTTCACCATCCGCCTGCCCCTGACGCTGGCGGTGAGCCACGCGCTGGTGGTGCGCACGGGCGATGAGTACTACGCGCTGCCACTGCCGACCATCGAGGGTGTGGTGCGGCTGCCGCGCGAGGAAGTGGCCGCGCACCTGCGCAGCGAGAGCGCCACCTTCAGCTATGGGGAGCACCGCTATCGCCTGCAGCCCCTCGCCCTGTACGTGGGCATGGAGGCCTCGCCTTTGCCCGAGACCGACGCGGCGATTCCGGTGGTCCTGGTGCGCGCCGGCGAGCATTCCACGGGTCTGGTGGCGGATGAACTGGTCGGCAGCCGCGAGATCGTCGTCAAGCCCGTGGGGCCGCAGATCGCCTCGATCCGCGGCATCTCCGGTGCGACCATCCTGAGCGACGGCAGGGTGGTCATCATTCTCGACATCGCCGCACTGGTGCGGGGGGAATGGCGCACGCGCTCTACCCCGCTCCGTGAACGGGGTGACCGGCGCATCTTCGCGCTGGTCGTGGACGATTCGATCACCGTGCGGCGCGTCACGCAACGGCTCCTTGAGCGCAACGGCATGCGGGTGATGACCGCGCGCGATGGCATGGACGCCGTGGCGCTGCTCGCCGAACACGTGCCCGACATCATCCTGCTCGATATCGAGATGCCGCGCATGGATGGCTACGAGGTCGCCGCCCAGGTGCGCGCCGAACCACGCCTGCGTGAGGTTCCGATCATCATGATCACCTCGCGCGTCGGGGAAAAGCACCGCGCGCGCGCGATCGAGCTGGGTGTCGATGACTATCTGGGCAAGCCCTACCAGGAAAGCCAGCTGATCGATGCGATCGCACCTCTGGTGGCGCGCCGGCGCGCCGCGGTGGCAGCCACCGGCTCCGGACGATGAGTGAGGGGAGCGGGGAGATCTACAGCCTGCTGGTGCCGCTGGCTGGTGCACGGCTCCTGGTACCACGGGCCTGCGTGGCCGAAATCATGGGATTCCAGCCGCCCTCAGCCATGATCGGTGCGCCGCCGTGGTACCTCGGCGTGGTGAACTGGAACGGGCGGCAGGCGCCGCTGGTTTCCTTCGAAGGCCTCTGCGGCCAGCCTGCGCCGGCCGTCAGCAGCCGGTCGCGGCTGGTCCTGCTGCACGCGCTCGGCGAGCGGCTGGATGCGGGCGTCTACGCCATCGTCTCGCAGGGATTCCCCCAGTTGCTGCGCGTAAATGCCGACGTCATCCGCCCCGATCCCGGCTACGCGGTGCCCCCGGGCGATCCGGTGCTGTGCCGCGTGCGCATGCTCAACGAGACACCGTTGATCCCGGATCTCGAACGCGTCGAATCGATGGTGGCGGACGAAACCACGATTGCGCCCGTCTAGCCGGTCCTGCCGGCGAGTCCTTCAGGGCGTGCCCAGATCGCCGGTGAGGGCCTGCAGGGCCGCGAGTGCGGCGAGCGGCGCCGTTTCCGTGCGCAGGATGCGCGGCCCGAGGGTGCAGGCCTGAAATCCGGCCTGCTGCGCCAGCCCCTGCTCGCGTTCGCTCAGGCCCCCCTCGGGCCCGACCAGCAGGGCCGCGCTGCGCTGTCCGCGGGCGACCAGGCTGGCAAGCGCCGTGCCCGCTCCGGGCGCCAGCATCAGGCGCAGCGTTTCGCCACCGGCTGCGATGGCCGCGCAGGCCGCCTCGAGCTGGCCGATCTCGTGTACGCGCGGCGGGAGATTGCGCCCACACTGTTCGCAGGCGCTGATCGCGACGGCCTGCCAGCGTTCACGCCGCCTCGCCTGGGCCGGAGCGGCGAGACGCACCACGCTGAATTCGCAGGCCAGGGGCATGATCGCCGTGACGCCAAGTTCCGTGGCCTTCTGGACGATCAGGTCCATGCGCTCGCCGCGCGCGACGCCCTGCAGGAGCGTGACGCGCAGGGGCGATTCGCGCTCTGCGGCGCGGTGGGCGCCGATGCGCACCGTGGCGCGCCCCGGGCCGCCAGCCACCAACTCGGCGGCGTATTCGCCGCCACGGCCGTTAAAGAGTGTCAGCGCTGCGCCAGTGCGCAGCCGGAGCACGCGCAGCAGGTGCGCGGACTGCGCGGCCGGGAGCGGCAGTTCCTGGCCGCTGGCGAATGCGAGGTCGACGAATACCCGGGTCGTGCGCATGGTAATGGGAGCGGCAACGGCGGATCGCGCCCGGCTCAGGGTGCGCAGCTGTGCTCGACGCATTCCGCGACGACGTCGATCATCAGGTCGATCTCCTCGGGCGAAATGACGTAGGGAGGCATGCAATAGATTACCCCGCCGAGCGGCCGCAGCAGCACGCCACGGGACAGCGCGTGCCGGTAGGCGCGCAGGGCCCGCCGCTCCTGCCAGGGAAAGGGCTCGCGCGTCTTGCGGTCGCGTACGGTCTCGATGGCGAGAATCATGCCGGCTTGACGCACTTCCGCCACGTGCGGGTGCGCGGCGAGCGGCGCGGCCCGCGCCGCCATGCGCGCGGCCAGGACGCCGTTGCGTTCGAGCACCGGTTCGGTGGCGAAAATCTCCAGCGTGGCGAGCGCGGCGGCGCAGGCCAGGGGATTGCCGGTATAGCTGTGCGAATGCAGGAAGGCGCGTTGAGTGGCGTAGTCCGCGTAAAAGGCCGCGTACACTTCCTCGCCGGTGAGCACGGCCGAGAGCGGCAGGTAGCCCCCCGTCAGCCCCTTCGACAGGCACAGGAAGTCGGGCGTGATGCCGGCCTGGTCGCAGGCAAAGAAGCTGCCGGTACGGCCAAAGCCCACGGCGATTTCATCGGCGATCAGGTGCACGCGGTGGCGGTCGCAGGCTTCGCGCAGCAGTTGCAGGTACACGGGGTGGTACATGCGCATGCCGCCGGCGCACTGCACCAGCGGTTCGACGATCACTGCGGCGAGCTCGCCGGCGTGGCGTTCCAGCGCCGCCTCCATGAGCGCCATGCTGCCCCGCGAATGCTCCTCCCAGCTGACGCCCGCTTCGCGCAGGTAGCAATCGGGCGCCGGCACGCTGATCACGGGCAACAGCAGCGGCTGGTAGATCTCGCGATACAGCGCCACGTCACCGACACTCAGCGCGCCCAGGGTCTCGCCGTGATAGCCGTTGCTCAGCGCGAGGAAGCGCCGCTTGCCGCCCAGGCCGCAATTGCGCCAGTAGTGAAAGCTCATTTTCAACGCCACTTCGATGGCGGCCGAGCCGTTGTCGGCGTAGAAGCAGCGGCTCAAGGCGGGCGGCGCGAGCGCCGTGAGCTGCTCGGCCAGCGTGATCGCCGGCTCGTGCGTGAAGCCCGCGAGCAGCACATGCTCGAGCCGGGCGGCCTGCGCGGCCACCGCGCCGCTGATGCGCTCGTTGGCGTGGCCGAACAGGTTGGTCCACCAGGAACTGATGGCGTCGAGATAACGGTGACCGTCGTAATCCTCGAGCCACACCCCGGCTCCGCGCCGCACCGGGATCGGCGGCAGCGCTTCGTGATCCTTCATCTGCGTGCACGGATGCCACACGTGGCGCAGATCGCGCGCCGCCAGCGCGGCATTGTCCTGTTCACTGGGGTTCACGCCGGCATTTTGGCATCATGGGCGGCATCGTGCAGTACGCCACCAATATTGACCCCGTCACCGGCCTGTTGTGCCAGGCACGCCAGGTGCTCTCGACGCATTGCGATCCTCGGCCGCCGGGCATGGTGCCCGAACTGATCGTCGTCCACGGCATCAGCCTGCCCCCGGGTGAATTTGGCGGGCCCTGGATCGAGCGGCTGTTCACGGGCAACCTCGACGCGACCGTGCACCCCTTTTTTCCAGGCCTGGCGGACCTGCGGGTCTCGGCGCATCTGCTGGTGCGGCGCGACGGGGAGCCGGTGCAGTTCGTGCCCTTCGGGCTGCGTGCCTGGCACGCCGGCGCCTCGAGCTGGCAGGGACGCAGCGCCTGTAACGATTACTCCGTCGGCGTCGAACTCGAGGGCACGGACGACACGGCCTACGAGGAACCGCAATACCAGGTGCTGGCCCGGCTCATCACGGCCCTTTGTGCGGCCTATCCCACCCTGTCGAGCGAACGCCTGGTGGGGCACAACGAAATCGCGCCGGGCCGCAAGAACGATCCGGGGCCGGCCTTCGACTGGGCCCGCCTGCGCAAGCTCCTCGGCTGAACTCCGGCGCGCCGACCAGCTAGGACTTGGTGCCGCGCTCGCGCCGCCACATCACTTCACTCCCGCTCGCCTGCCTCGCCAGCACCCGCGCCAGCACGAACAGCAGGTCGGAAAGCCGGTTGAGATAACGGAGCGAGTGCGGGCCGAGCGATTCGGAACGCGCCAGGGCCCAGCAGCGCCGTTCAGCGCGCCGGCAGATCGAACGCGCCAGATGGCAATTTGCGGCCGCCACGCCGCCGCCGGGCAGCACGAACTCGCGCAGTGCGGGCAAGTCGGCGTTCCAGCTCTCAACCAGCGCTTCCAGGGACTGAACCTGCGGCTCGCGGATCATCACGCTTCCGGGGATCGCCAGTTCGCCACCCAGGTCAAACAGGTCATGCTGGATGTTCAGCAGCTGCGCCGCCATGGGCCCGGGGAGCCCCGCGCTCGCCAGCAGCACGCCGAGCGCGCTGTTGAGCTCATCGACCGAGCCGCAGGCTTCGATGCGCGCACTGTCCTTGGACACTCGCGCGCCGTCCGCCAGCCCGGTGGTGCCGTCATCGCCGGTGCGCGTCACGATTTTCGAGAGCCGGTTCCCCATGAGCGCAAGCTACCTCATGCGACAGCGCATGGCGAGCGTCCGCGCGCGCCCGGGCGTGTTGCAGCCCCTGACGAGCTCGTAGCGCCGGTCGAGGGCATTGTCGAACCCGTTCGAGCCGGGTGCAAAGCTCGCATGTGCACCTCACCGATACGGACAGTGACGACAGCCGCGTCCGCAACAAGAGCCGCGGCGCAGATGATGACGCGCGGTAAAAACGATCATCTTGCCTTCCTGATAGTAGTCTTCCCCCTCTATCAACGGCGACCCTGGCTGGGAGTGCTGGCGCGCGATAGCAACCGCCAGGCATGCAGGACAAAGGCAGTCCCGTGCCGTGTCCGGGACGATCTTCGGCACCTCATCGCACCAGCACTTGGCGTCGCCGCTCGCCGATCCGCAGTGAAAAGTGACGCCACATTGGGAGCAACTCTTCTGCCGGCCGAGTGCGGGAGTCGAGGCATGCGTCATGACGCGTCCCGGCGGTCACGCGCCATCACGCTTCCGTCCGGGCAGCGCGACCCGCCGCCGTTGACGATTGGCTGGCGGTCAGGCGCCGAAAGGCGTCGGCGGGTCCGGTCCAGTCAAACACCGTCGGATTTAGCAGATGGGCGAGCAGTTCCGTGCCGTCGACCACTCTGGGCCCCGGACGCGCGAAAAAGGCGTTGGCATTGACGGCGTAGACGCGGCCGGCGCGCACGGCCGGCAGTTCGGACCAGCCGGGACGCGAAAACAGGACGCACGCCTGTGTCGCGGCTTTATCCAGGCCAAAACCGCAGGGCATCACGACCAACACCTCAGGTGCCCACCGGAGTACATCATCCCAGGCGATACGAACGGAATCGGTCCCGCGACGGCCCAGCTCGTCGGTACCTCCGGCGATTTCGACCATTTCCGGTATCCAATGACCGCTGCAGTACAGAGGGTCCATCCACTCCATGCAGAACACCCGCGGGCGATGGGACATCTGGCGGGTCTTGGCGGCAATCCTCGCCAGCCGGGCCCGACTGGCGCTGACCAGTTCCTGCGCGCAGATCGATAACCCCGTCACTTCACCGAGTTCCTGCAGATTACTGAATATGCCGTCAAGTGACTTTGGCGTCATCGACAGGACCCGCGGCTTGATCGCTAACGTTGCCAGCAGCTGCGACACCTCGTCTCCAGAAGGGGCGCAGACCTGACACAGATCCTGCGTCAGGATGAGATCGGGAGCGATGTCGCGTATCAGTCTCTCGTTCACTTGATAGAGGCTCAGCCCATCGCGCAATCGCTGCGTGACCGCGACATCAATCTCCGACTGACTCATGTGCTCGACCGGCAGCACCGCACGTACGACAATGGGCTTGCCCTTCACTTCGGGCGGATAGTCACACTCATGGGTAATGCCCATGAGCCGATCGCTCAGACCCAATGCGCAGACCATCTCGGTCGCGGAAGGCAGGAACGAGACGATCCGCCGCATACGCCCTCCATTCAGCTGGAATACGACCCGATGGCGACTCCCGGTTCCCGCAAACCGGAAAAGCGCTTCTCCAGCACCTGGAAGCCTCCGAACAGGACGGCGGTATAACCCAGATCGCCCAGCAGCGTATTGCGGAAGAAGGGGATCGCGGCGGTATAACAGGCGAACAGGCCAGAGAGGGTCCTCGGGTACAACGAATCGAAAGCCCACACGCCGAAATTCGTGATGATGAAGAACACCAGGGCGCTCAGCAGCGCCGCGCCGGCGATGCGCGGTGCGGTGCGGTGCTGCTGCAGTCGAAAGCCGATGCAGACAATCAGCGCGAAGCTCAAGTACGGAACCTCCATGTGTTGGTAAAGCCCCAGGATGAGATCGCTGAGCAGCAACGCCCCCAGGGGCACGACGAACGCCAACCACCGGCTTAAAAAGTACGCGCCGCCGAAAAGCGCCAGCGCCGTGACAGACGTCAGGTTGGGCGGGTGAGGAATGAGCCTTGTGGCGGCTGCCGCTACTATCATCATGACCAAGGTGTTTAGCCGCGGATTAAGCATGCTGGTCTCCTCTTTCATACCAATGAACTCACTCTGCCGGCACCAAATCGCAAAACCAGAACGAGTCGCGGAACACGATTTCGCCGACGGAAAAGCCCACTGGTTTCCGAAAGTTCGGTCCATCGAAGACAAAGGTATGAAATTCACCGTTCTCGCCGCAGGGGTCCACGCCCGGGGGCAAGTCCGCCAGAAAGCCCTCATCGATCAGTCGCCCGGAAAACGAGGAATCGAGCTGCGAGGGATCTACGCAAACAATGATCGCCTTGAACCCCAGCTCGATGAATTTCCGGATGAATTGGGTGGTATGTCGGCCCCACACCGGAAACAGTCCTATCATGTTGCAGCGCGCCAGCAGCCGTTCGCGATAGGCTCGGATATCCTGCAGGAACAGATCACCGAAAACGACCGAGTCTATACCCCGTTCGCGGTAGGCCGCGAAGGCCTCCTCCATTCGCTGCTCATACTCATCGTTGCCCGCACGCGGCGAGATAACTATTTTCTGCAGCCGCACTCCGAGACTCTCGGCCTGTCGCTCCAGTAACACCCGACGGACCCCGTGCATGCTGATTCGATCGAAGTCGCGCGTGACCGTTGTCAGCAGCGCCTCAACGCGGATATTCGGAGCTTTTTGTATCTCGTGCAGCGCCACACAGCTGTCTTTACCGCCGCTCCATGAGACCACCACTGCCTGTGCTCGAGCGCTCGCTGTCGGCGCCGCGCTCACAGGCTGACTCGCAGGCCCACGGCAACGGTGCGCAGCAATGCGCCATAACCCGCGACGGGTTCGTAATACCTATTTAGCAAGTTCTCGACACGAGCATAGACTCGCAGCGATCGGTTGATGGCGTCGGACGCGTACAAGCTGACCACGGTACTGCCCGGCAGTGGAACGCTTTCAAAATGGTCATCGAAACGCGATCCGGTGTAGCTCGCGCCGGCACCCAGCGACCAGGTCGAAGCGGGCATCCACTGGACGCGAAGGTTCGCCATGGCGCGCGGGCGGCGGGCGAGATCATTCTGAGTCACCAGATCAATCGCTTCGAGGTGCGTGTAATTTCCGGTCAACGACAGTTTGTTGCTGAGCTGAACACTCACTTCAAGTTCTACGCCGTGCGCCCGCGATCGATCAATGTTGTCGTAGTACCCGAAGGGACGGACCGAGCAGGCCGACGACACCACGCCAAAGCAGCTGAAGAAGTCGATCTGGTCCCTGGTCCTGCGCTCGAAATAGGTCACCGATGCACGCGCACGACCATTGAGGAGACGCTGATCGACGCCGACTTCCCAGCCGTGCGCAGACTCCGGTGCGAGGTTCTTTACCGGATTGGAATACGGCGAAAAGAGCTCGTACAGGGTCGGCGCTTTGAAGCCGTCACCGTAATTGGAACGCAGCACAGTGGCGCCATCAAGAAACTGCCAGGCGCCCGATACTTTGAGAGATGTGTGACCGCCAAACTCGCCATCGCTGTCACGTCGCACGCCCCCGGTTAAGGTCAGCTGTTTCAGTAGCGTGGTTTGATACTGTGCGTAGTAGCCATCAATGCGAGTATCCCCAGTCGTCGGCACTGGGTTTGGATCAAAGGCGCTCGGCGCGCCGGTCCGCAGGCTCGTACGCTGCGTTTCCATGCCAAAGGTGAGCTGGTCTGTCTTCGTCGCATCGACGATGCCCTGGTATTCAAATCGACTCGAGCCTCCGTGCGCATAGAAGTCTTCCGTGACAGCGAGCGTCGGATCAAAGTCTTTGCGGTCGCTCCACAATCCCGTGTAGGCAAGACGATTGTGAAAGCGCCCATCGAAGAAATCAGCATTGACGCCGGTGTAAAGGGCGAAGAGCGTATCGATGCCATATTCAGTAGTGTCGCTAAAGGTGTAATTGGGCGGCGGGTAACCGTCAAAATCGGTGCGCGCATCGGTGTAATAGCCGCGCACATCAATACTCAGCGCATCGGCGATCCGCCAGCGGACGTTGCCGGTGGCGCCGAAATTGTGGTAGCCGTCCGCCTCGGTGTTACCGAGGCGTGCATCGGCTGCTGATACGCCAGCGGTGCGGTAATAGTTGGCGGCGGCCCCGTAATCGATCGGCCCGGCAACGCCGTTCGCGGCGACATTTCCCCGATAGGTCCCAAGTGAACCGCCTTCCGTGCTGCCCGAAAAGGCAACTGGCGTCGTGCCGCCGCGCTTGCTGAGTATATTGACCACCCCACCCATCGCGTCGCTGCCGTAGAGCGTGCTTTGCGGCCCTCGCAGGACTTCGATTCGCTCGACGTCATTGACGAGCAGATCGGACAGGATCGCAGCCCCGTCGGGCGCGCTTGGGTCATTGATGTGCACACCATCGATCAGCACCAGCGTCTGACCCGCCTCGGCCCCTCGCACGCCAATGCTGGTTGTTTGTCCGACTCCGCCGTTGCGCACGACCGTCAGCCCGGGGGTCTCTTGAAGGGCGTCGGATACGACGAGCGTCTGCTCAGCTGCAAGATCAGTGGCAGTGATGACGGAGATCGACTCACCGGTCAGCGTGCGTGCCTGTTCGGTGCGCGTCGCCGTGACGACAATCGTGTCAAGGCCATTGGAGGAAAGATCGTCCGCGGCGAACGCGGGCATTACGGTTGAGGAGACGAGGGCAATGAGGATCACTGGGCTGAAGGGCACGGTGCGCATGAGGTTCTCCTGGGTTTAAGGGGCCAGGAGCCGACCGGCGGAACGCCAGCAATGACAACGCATGAGTGAAAGCATGGTGAGGTCCCGCAGTAACGACTCCAACTGTCGTCACCGCGGTAGAACCGCAGCTCCCAGCGCACCCCGGCCGAAAGCTGGACGACGGCGCAAGGCAGGTTTCCTGGCTTCCGGTTCTATTGCTGTCGTCCGCCTTCCCAGGCATCAGCCCAGTGGCATTGTGGACGACGTCTTACCGGTCACAGTTGCGGGGACAGCCGCGGTCTTAAACCGCGTTCCCTTAAATCCCTTACGGGAACCTTGTGCTTGCCACGGACAGTAGCGCAGAGCGCCCGCGCCGGTCAATGTGACGCATGCTGGAACCCGTCCGATCCTCTGCCCCTTAGCGCCGGGCACGGTTGGCCTGCGCCGGCCAGCGCTCGGCAAGGCCGGCCGCGCTACTATTACGCCATGCCATCCAGGGAACTGAGCGCCGCTCTCGAGGCCGCGCGCGCGGCGGCCGAGGTCATACGGGCGTCCTACCGCCGCAATCTCGCGGTCACGCTCAAGGCCGACCGGTCGCCGGTCACCGCGGCGGACGTGGAGGCCGAGCGTGTGATCCGCGCGGTGCTCAGCGCGCACTTCCCGGACTACGGTTTCTATGGCGAGGAGACCGGCCAGCATGCGATGGACGCCGGGAATGTCTGGCTGGTCGATCCGATCGACGGGACCAAGTCCTTCGTGCGGGACTGCCCCTTCTTTTCCACGCAGATCGCGCTGCGGCGCGCCGGCCGCCTGGTGCTGGGCGTATCGAGCGCGCCGGTCTACGGTGAGTTGGCCTGGGCCGAGGAGGGCAGCGGTGCCTATCAGGACGGCAAGCCCATCCAGGTCAGTACGGTGAATGCGCTGGGCGAGGCCATCCTGTCCACCGGCAATCTCCGGACGCTGGCTGCCGCGCCGGCGGCCTGGTCGCGCTACGGCGCGCTGGTCGGACAGGTGAACCGGCTGCGCGGCTATGGCGATTTCCTGCACTACCACCTGCTGGCACGCGGTGCGCTCGAAGCGGTCATGGAGTCGGACGTCAATGTCCTGGATATCGCCGCGCTCAGCGTGATCGTGCGCGAGGCCGGCGGTGTGTTCACGGACCTGGAGGGCGGCGAGATCAATCTGGGCACGACCACGGTGCTCGCCGGCAACGCGGCGCTGCACGGGCGCTTCCTGGCGGCTATGCGGGGATGAAGGCGCGCCGGCCGCCGCCGCGCAGTTCGTGCATCGGCGTGGCGTAGAGGGCCGAGAGTTCCGCCGCATTCAGCAGTTCGGCGGTCGCACCGAGGCGCCAGCGGCCGTCGCCATACAGCAGCAGCACGCGGTCGGCGCAGCGCTCGGCCAGTGCCGGATCGTGGAGGGTGGCGATCACCGCCGCGCCGGCCGCGCAGCACTCGCGGAAAGCGAGCAGCACGTCGACCTGGTGGTGCGGGTCCAGGTGATTGGTGGGCTCATCGAGGAGGAATACTGTCGGCTGCTGCGCCAGCAGGCCCGCCATCGCCGCGCGGCGCTGCTCGCCACCCGACAGCGTGCCGAGTGCGCGATCCGCGCAGTGCTCGACGCCCATGCGCGTCAGGGCTGCGCTGACGATGTGCAGATCCGCGGCCGATTCGCCACGCAGCCAGCCGATGTGGGGATGGCGGCCGAGGAGGGTGGTTTCAAAAACCGACAGCGGCAGCGAATCTTCCCGGTCCTGCGGCAGCAGGGCCATGCGCCGGGCGATCTCGGTGCGGCCCAGCGCTCCGAGATCGCGGCCGTCGAGCGCCACCCGCCCGCCCGTTGGTGCCCGCAGACCCGCGAGCGTGTGCAGCGTCAGGCTCTTGCCACAGCCATTGCGACCGAGCACGGCGACGAACTCGCCGGGTCGCAGTTCCAGTGACAGGGAGGCGACCAGCACCCGCTCGCCGGCCTGCACGGTGAGCGCCGCAGCGGCCAGCAGCGCCGGCGTATGGGCTGTCGCCGCGGCGGTCCTCATCGCCGGCCCCAGCCGATCTCGCGCGCCGTCGCCGGGCCGATCAGGGTCTGGGACAGGTCAACGGGCATGACCTGGCGTGTGGGTCCCAGCGGCACGCGGCCGGCCATGATCTCCGCATCGTGTTGCGGATAGCGCGGATTGCGCAGTGGTTCGGCGAAGCCCTCCGGGTACAGCGGCGCTTCGCTGTCCGCGTCGTACTTGTCGGTTGCACCGAAGGTATGGAGCAGCTCGTGCGCGATCACGATGTTGTTCTGTGGGGCCTGCGTGCGCGTGGCGAACAGGTGCACCACGCCCATCAGACCGCGCTGCAAACCGACCGAGTGCGGCAGGACCGCCGCGCGCGCCGGATCGTGGTAAAGGAGGAACAGGGCGATCCTGGGCCGGGCACGCGCAATCGAATCAAGCGCGCTCATCCGGTAGTACCGCAGCCGCAGACTCCAGAGCGCGCGCGCCAGCGGACCGGCGTCGGGAGCCGCTCGCGGCGGCGCCGTCGCGGGCGCCGGGTAGAGCCTGATGCTGACCGGCTCCTCGATACTGACGACATAGCGCCTGGCCTCACGCGCCACGAACTCGGTCACAGGTTGCAGATCCGCATCACTGAGCGAGGCGATGTAGGCCGCAGCGGTTTCGCTGCCGTCGGCGTTCAGGGCGAAGGCGCCGACCCACACGGTATGCTCCCAGCTCGTCGTCCGCCGCTGATCGAGCCAGGCGCCGCCGGCGACGAGCACCAGCAGCACCAGCAGGATCGCGATGCGGATGCCACGCCACATGACTCAAGGCTGCAGCCGCGTGGCCGACCAGCCGCCGCCATCGAAGCCCCCGTCCCGCGGCGTCAGGGTGCGGCGCCAGCGCGCCCGATCGTGGATTCGCGCGCTGCCTTCCACCCACAGTTCGACGGCCTCGGCCCACAGGTGGTAACCGCCCCAGTGCGGCGGACGGGCGATGCGCAGGCCGGGATCCGGTGCGTCTTCATCGCTGGCCGCGGGAGGCAACGCCAGTCGCAGCGCCGCCTTCGCCACATTCCTGAGCAGCTCGGCGCGCGAGGCGATCGGCTCGCTCTGCTGGCTCGCCCAGGCGCCGAGGCGGCTGCGCCAGTTGCGCGTGGCGAAATAGGCGTCGCTCTCGATCGCCGACACCGGCACGACGCGCCCTTCGACACGCAGCTGGCGGCGCAGCGCATCCCAGTGCATGACGATGGCCGCCCGCGGATTGGAGTCCAGCTCGCGTCCCTTGCGTGAACGGTAGTTGGTGTAAAAGCTGAGGTACCCGGGCTCAGGCGCGATCTGCTTGCACAGGACCACGCGTGCGGACGGCTGTCCCGTCGCATTCACGGTTGCCAGCACCATGGCGTTCGGATTGGGTTGCGTGCCCGCCGCGGTGGCCTCGGCGAGCCAGTCTGCCGCTACCGCAAGGGGATTCGCAGGGAGCGGCTCGGGCAGGTGCTCGCGGTGCCATTTCATGGCCCGGCATGTTACGCCATGCGCTCACCGCCGGTTCAGGCCACATTCAGCGAGCGCGCGTTACGCTGGCCCCAGTTCGATTCATCAGGAGTCGCCATGAAACGACACATTGCAGTGCTCGCCCTCGCGCTTGCGGCGCTGGGCGCCGCCAGCCAGGTGCACGCTCAGGGCTGGAGCGCAGACCGGCATCACGGAGGCAATGACCGTCATGACCAGCGATTCGATCACCGTTCATGGAACGGCGACGGACGCAGTGGGGACTCGTGGCGCCGACCCGGGCGCTACCAGGAGCGCTACCCGCGCCGCGATCAGGGGCGGCACGAATGGCGCGCTCCATGGCACGACGAATGGCGTGACGGCTACCGCCATCGCTACTGGTCAGAGCCGCGCCGCTGGCGGGACGAGGGCTGGTCCTGGCGGCCGTCCTACCGCTCTTACGGCTATTACTACGATCCGGATTATGACTACGACTACGACGGCGATATTTCGTTGCTGATCAGCCTGCCGCTGCAATACTAGCGACCTCGCAGCGGTTTTCGGGCGGCGCGGATCGGGTAATGCACCCGATCCGCGCACTTGCCGGGGAAGAGCTTTGCCTTTACAAGGGATGGCAAGCCACACTCCGGAAGATGCGCATGACGCTCGAAGAACTCCGCCAGCACCTCGATACCCTCGATCAGCAGCTGCTCGACCTGATCGGCGAGCGCCAGGCCACCAGCCGTGAGATCGCGCGCGTGAAGCGCGCCACGGGGCACGCCACCCGCGACTACGCCCGCGAGCGCGACGTGATCCTGGCGGTGCGCGCCGGTGCCGCCCGGCGCGGCGTACCGGCCGACGCCGCCGAGGCGGTGATGCGGGTGCTGATTCGCTCCTCGCTGACGACCCAGGAGCAGGCCAGTGTCGCGGCACAGGGCGCCGGCAGCGGGCAGCGCGCGCTGGTGATCGGTGGCGCCGGCAAGATTGGCGGCTGGTTTGTGCAGTTCCTGTCTTCGCAGGGCTTCAACGTCGAGATCGCCGATCCCGCCGGGGGTACGGGCGTACGGAGCGATTGGCGTAGCGGCACGCTCGACCATGACTTCATCGTCGTGGCCACGCCGCTGGGCGCTACCGACCGGATCCTGCGCGAGCTGGCCGAGCGCCGTCCGGCCGGCGTGGTGTTCGACGTGGGCTCGCTGAAATCCCCGCTGCGCGGCGGGCTTCAGGCGCTGCGCGTCGCGGGCGTCAGGGTGAGTTCGCTGCATCCGATGTTCGGGCCGAACACTGAACTGCTGTCCGGCCGCCACGTGATTTTCATCGACCTCGGTGCGGGCGATGCCTTGCAGCGCGCGCGTGCCCTGTTCGCCCCGACGATGGTCGAGCAGGTGGTCATGGGCCTGGAAGAGCATGATCGCCTGATTGCCTATGTGCTGGGCCTCTCGCACGCGGTGAATATCGTCTTCTTCACGGCCCTGGCGCGCAGCGGTGAAGCCGCGCCACGCCTGCTGCGGATGTCGAGCACCACTTTTGACGCGCAATTCGACATTGCCGGCGAGGTGGCGCAGGAGAGTCCCGAACTGTACTTCGAGATCCAGCGGCTCAACGACTACGGCGCGGAATCGCTCGATGCGCTGGCACAGGCCGTCGATCACCTGCGCAGCGCCGTGCAGCACGGTGACCAGGCTCGTTTCAGCGCCATGATGCGGCAGGGGTGCGACTACACGCAGGGCAGGCGCCAGCTCACACAGCAACGCGCCTGAGCACTGGCCCACCCCCGCGACCGGGGCGGCGGGCCTCAGCGCAACGTGCGCCGGCGCAGCAGCACCAGGAAGACGGGCGCGCCGATCAGCGCCGTGATCGCACCCACCGGGAGCTGGCGCGGTGCGGCCACCGTGCGGCTGGCGATATCGGCCAGGCACAGGAGCGATCCGCCGCACAAGGCGGCGCCGGGAGCGACCAGCCGGTGATCGGACGTGCGCAAGGCCAGCCGGACCAGGTGCGGTGCGACCAGGCCGACGAAACCCACCGGTCCCGCGGCCAGCACCGCCAGCGAAGTGAGCGCCGCGGCGAGCAGAAAGACCAGCGGCCGCACCAGCCGCGCATCCAGGCCGAGCACGGCGCTGCGCAGCTCGCCGGCCGCCAGCACGTTAAGCGCACGCCCGCCCAGCAGCGCGATGAACAGCGCCGCTGCGGCCGCGGCCAGGTCGATCCAGGGGTGCAGCGCCCAGCCCAGGTCGCCGGCGAGCCAGAACACCATGCCGCGCAACTGGCCGTTGTCCGCGACCGCCAGCAGCACGGAGATCACTGCCCCGCAGGCGCTCGCCAGCACCACTCCCGAAAGCAGCAAGCGGCCGGAGTCCCCACCGCTCCCGAGCCAGAGCACCAGGGCGCCGATGCACAGGGCACCGCCCGTCGCCGTCCATTCCAGGGCGGCGAGCCCGAGTCCGGCGAGCATGCCTCCCAGCGCGCCGATCGCTGCGCCGCCGGAAACGCCGAGCACGTAGGGGTCGGCCAGCGGGTTGCGGAACAGGGCCTGCAGCAGTACACCGGACAGGCCCAGCAGGCTCCCGACCGCGAATGCGGAAATGCTGCGCGGCAGCCTGATCGTGCGCACGATCGTCGCCGCCATTTCATCGCCGCCGCCTCCCAGGGCCGCCAGCGCGCGCGACAGGGGCAAGTCCGCGGAGCCGGTCAGGAGCGAGGCGAGCAGGCACGCCAGGCCCAGGGCCGCAAACAGCACTAGCGCCCAATATTGTGTCGGCTTGGTCATAAATTGAAGACTAAGTAGCGGCGTAGGTCGATAACAAGACCCAGGCGCTTGAGAGTGTCCCCGGGGACAGGGTAAAACGGACCCATTATGGCGGACCTGATCGACCGCGACGGCTTTCGGGCCAATGTGGGCATCGTGCTGATGCACGACGACGGCCGCCTGTTCATCGGGCGGCGCACCGGCGGCAAGGGTTGGCAGTTTCCGCAAGGGGGCATGCGGCGCGGCGAAACGCCTGAAGAGTCGCTGTTTCGCGAGCTCCACGAGGAAATTGGCCTGTCGCGCGCGGACGTCAGGATAGTGGCCCAGACCGGGCGCTGGCTCCGTTATCGCCTACCAGCGCGCTTCGTGCGCCGTGAATCCAAGCCCCTGTGTGTGGGCCAGAAGCAGCGCTGGTACCTGCTGCGCCTGCAGCGCGCCGATCCGGAGTTCCGCTTCGACCTGACCGGCGAGCCGGAATTCGATCACTGGCGGTGGGTGGATTACTGGCAGCCGATCCGCGAAGTGATCTACTTCAAGCGCAACGTCTACGCCCGCGCCCTCCACGAACTCGGCGCCGTGGCATATCCCGATGGCCTGCCGCCCTACCCGGACTGGTGGCATCCGGGAGCGGGCGCCAGCGCCGCCAGCGCCGCCAGCGCGGGCGCCTAAGCCGCCAGCCATGGAGATCCCCGGCAAACTGGTGGTGCGCACCTACGCTCCGGCACGCCGCATCATCCTGCTTGCGGTCACCGTGCTGCTCGGTCTGGCCGCGCTGTATCTGATGTTCGAGCTCGGGCGGCAGCAGGCGGGGTTCGACGGCATACAGGCCGCGCAGGAGCGGGCCAGGCTGGAGGATCAGATTGCCGAACTGCAGACCGATGGCCACCAGCTGCGCGTGCAGCTGGACGCGGCCGAGGCGGCCCAGGTGGCCCAGGTGCGCGAGCGCTCGGAGCTCGCGCGCACGATCGGCGAGCTGCAGGCCGGGCTCGGCCGCGCGCAACAGGATCTGGAGTTCTATCGCGGCATCGCCAACCCGCAGGCCGGGGCGAAGCCGCAGACCGTGCGGGTACAGCAATTCCAGATACTCACGGTCAACGCCGCCGCCCGCGAATATGCGCTGCGCTTTGCGCTGAACCGGCCCACACGCCCCGAGGAATCGAGCGCGGGTGCGCTCGCCGTGTCGATCGACGGTGAGCGCGCCGGCGCCAGCGCCACGGTCGATCTGGCCACGCTCACGGCCGGCAAGACCCGGGAGCTCCCCTACAGCTTCCGCTACTTCACCAGCATCGAGCAGCCGGTGAGCCTGCCGGCCGATTTCAAACCCGAACGGGTCACCATCGAAATTCGACCCGCGCGCAAGAGCGTGGCACCCTACCGGCAGACCTTCGTCTGGAATCCTGACGTCACCTGAAAGGGCCATCATGTTCAAACGACACGAGAATGCAACAGCTCGCATCGATACCCTGATCGGGCGCTCGGCGCGCGTGCAGGGGGACATCGAGTTCGTGGGCGGCCTGCACATCGACGGCAGTGTCACGGGCAATGTGCGCGTCGCCGCCGGTGGTACGGCCTCGCTGTCGGTCAGCGAGCACGGCGTCATCGACGGTTCCGTCGAGGCGCCCCAGGTGGTGCTGAACGGAACGGTCAACGGCGACATCAGCGCCAGCGAGCGCGTGGTGCTCGGCGCCAAGGCCAGGGTGCGTGGGAACGTCAGCTACGGCGTGATCGAGATGGCACTGGGTGCCGAGATCACCGGGCGGCTCATTCCGGCCAGTCCGGAAGCCGAAGCCACCGCGCCGACGGCCGCCTGAGGCTGTGACGCACGTTTTTGACGGCTGGGGCCCCGGCGCCTACACTGCCAGACACCATGGATGCACCGATTGACAGCGCCCAGACCCTCGATCCGCCGCTGGTATTCACCGATGCCGCGGCGCGCAAGGTCGCGGACCTCATTCGCGCGGAGGGCAATCCACAGCTGATGCTGCGGGTGTTCGTGCAGGGCGGCGGCTGCTCGGGTCTGCAGTATGGTTTCGAGTTCGACGAGCAGATGCAGGATGGCGACACGTGCGTAGAGAACCAGGGCGTCAAGCTGCTGGTCGACCCCATGAGCGTCAATTACCTCGGCGGCGCCGAGATCGATTTTCGCGATGGCCTCGAGGGCGCACAGTTCGTAATCCGCAATCCCAATGCCACGACCACCTGCGGTTGCGGCTCCTCCTTCACCACGGCCTGAACCCTGCGTGAGTCGAGCCGCCCGCACCGTGCCCGACGTGCTGGCGGCCGTCGATCTCGGTTCGAACAGCTTTCACCTCGTCGTCGCCCGCTATTCCCATGGGCAGCTCGTGGTCATCGACCGGCTGCGCGAAATGGTGTGCCTGGCCGCCGGAGTCGGACCGGACGGCAGGCTCGACAAGCAGGTGGCTGCGCGCGCGCTCGCCTGCCTGGAGCGTTTCGGACAGCGCCTGCGTGACATGCACGCCCGCAGCGTGCGCGTGGTCGGCACCAACGCGCTGCGCATCTCGCGACGCAAGCAGGCCTTCCTGGAGCGCGCCCGCGACGCCATCGGCCATCCGATCGAGATCATCTCCGGCATGGAGGAGGCGCGCCTCGTCTATTCGGGCGTCGCGCACACGCTGCCCGCCGAAGCCGGTCGCCGCCTGGTGATCGACATCGGCGGCGGCAGTACCGAGATCGTGATCGGCGAGGGCTACGAGCCGCAGTTGCTCGAGAGCCTGAAGCTCGGCTGTGTCTCGATGAGCCTGCGCTTCTTCGAAGACGGGAAACTCTCGGCCCGGCGCGTGGAGCGCGCACGCCTGGCCGCGCGCGTCGAGATCGAACCGGTGCAGGCGGCCTTCCTGCAGCGCGGCTGGGAGGGGGTGGTCGGGAGCTCCGGCACGGTGCGCGCGATCGGCGAGTGCCTGCGCGAGCGCGACCCGCAGGGCAGCGGCGTGACCGCGGCGGGACTGGCGCGCCTGCTGGACGACCTTGCCCGGGCCGGCAATTGCCGCGAACTGGGTTTCGAATCGCTCACGGACGAGCGGCGGCCCGTATTCCCGGGCGGCGTGGTCATACTGGGCGAACTGTTCGAGGCGCTCGGCATCGAGCAGCTGCGCATGGCCGACGGAGCGCTGCGCGATGGCCTGCTGTACGACATGATCGGCCGCCTCACCGACGAGGATCCGCGCGAGCGCACCGTGAGCTCGATGTTCAAGCGCTACCAGGTCGACGCCGCCCAGGCCGCCCGGGTCGAGGCGACCGCGCTCGAGTTCCTCGGCCAGGTGGCTGCCAGCTGGGATCTGGACGACCCGCAGGCGGAACTGGCGCTGAAGTGGGCGGCGCGCCTGCACGAGATCGGCCTGGACGTCGCGCACAGCGGCTATCACCGGCACGGCGCGTACCTGCTGGAGAATGCGGACCTGCCCGGTTTCGCGCGCGAGGAACAACTGCTGCTGGCGCGGCTCGTGGGCGCGCATCGCAAGAAACTGTCACTGACCGGCGTCGAGGACCTGATCCCGCCCTGGGACCGGCGCGCGATCTACCTGATCCTGCTGCTGCGTCTGGCGGTCCTGCTGCACCGCGGACGCAGCACCACCGCGCTGCCGCCGATCGAGCTGACGGCACGCACGCGCACCCTGGAACTGCGATTCCCGGCCCGCTGGCTGAAGGACCATCCGCTGTCGGTCGAGGACCTGCAGCTGGAAATAGAGAATCTGCGCGCGCAGGGCCTGAAGCTGCGCATTTACTCCGGCAACCGCGCAGCCGCGGCGTAGGTTTCCAGCAGCTGCGACTGTGCGTCGACGCCTGGGGTCGCGTCCGGCAGCGCGGATGCCTGCAGGTAACTGCCGTCGCTCTGCAGCAGCCAGGAGTTGCTGGTGTCGGTCAGGTAGCACTCCAGGTCGGCGCGGATGCGCGTACGGAGCCGTGTCTGCGTGATCGGGAACGCGACCTCGACGCGCCGGAAGAAATTGCGCTCCATCCAGTCGGCGCTTGCCAGGAAAAGCTGCGGCCGCCCGGCATTCTCGAACCAGAAGGCACGAGAGTGCTCGAGGAAGCGCCCGACAATCGAACGCACCTGGATATTTTCCGACACGCCGGGCAGGCCGGGCCGCAGCGCACACACCCCGCGCACGATCAGGTCGACCTGCACGCCGGCGCAGGATGCGCGGTAGAGGTTTTCGATGGTCTGGGGGTCAACCAGCGCGTTCAGCTTGGCGATCAGGCGGGCGCGCTTGCCGGCGCGCGCGTGCGCCATCTCGCGCTCGATCAGCCCCTGCAGCGATTCGTGCAGCGTGAAGGGCGACTGCAGGAGACGCCGCAGGCGCGGTGTCTGCGTCAGGCTGGTAAGCTGCAGGAAGATCTCGTGCACGTCGGTGCCGATGGCCTCATCGGCCGTGAACAGGCCGTAGTCGGTGTAGCTGCGCGCCGTGCCCGGGTGGTAGTTGCCGGTGCCCAGGTGGCAGTAGCGGCGGAGGCCGCCGGCCTCGCGCCGCACGATCAGCAGGAGCTTGGCGTGCGTCTTGTAGCCGACCACGCCGTACATCACGTGCGCGCCCGCTTCCTGCAGGCGCGTCGACAGTTCGATATTGGCTTCCTCGTCGAAGCGCGCGCGCAGCTCGATGATGACTGTCACATCCTTGCCGGCCTGCGCCGCCGCGACCAGCGCGTCCACGATGGGCGAGTGATCGCCGGTGCGGTACAGCGTCTGCTTGATCGCCAGCACCGTCGGATCGGCGGCCGCCTGCCGCAGCAGATCCATCAGCGGCGTAAAGCTCTGGAAGGGATGGTGCAGCAGCACGTCGCGCTGGCGGATCGCATCGAACAGATCGTGCGCACCGCTGAAGCCCTCCGCCAGCCCCGGCGTGAACGGTGCGTACTTCAGATCGGGTCGCTGCACCATCTCGTAGATCGCCGAGAAGCGGTTGAGATTCACCGGTCCTGGTACGGAATACCAGTCGCGTGCTTCGAGCGCGAACTGCTGCAGCAGAAAGTTGACCATGTCCGGCGGACAGTCGGCGGCGGTTTCGAGCCGCACCGCGGCGCCGTAGCGCCGGTGGGCCAGCTCACCCTCGAGTGCGCGGCGCAGGTCGTCCACTTCTTCGTCGTCGACGAACAGGTCGCTGTTGCGCGTCAGGCGAAACTGGTAGCAGCCCAGCACCTGCATCCCCGTGAACAGGCGGGCCACGAAGGCCTCGACGATGGTCGAGAGCGCCACCAGCCGCTGGCGCCCGCTCTCGGCGGGCAGTGCGACGATGCGCGGGAGCGAGCGCGGCGCCTGCACTATGGCCAGTGCACCGTCGCGTCCGAAGGCGTCCTTGCCGGACAGGCTGACGATAAAATTGAGGCTCTTGTTCTGGATGCGCGGAAACGGCCGGGCCGGATCGAGACCCAGCGGGCTCAGCACCGGTTCCACCTCTTCGGCAAAATGCCGCTCGAGCCAGGCGTGGGTCCCGGCGTCCCATTCCGTGCCGGCCAGCAGTTCGATGCCCGCAGCCTGCAGCTCGCCCAGCAGCATGCTGTTGAGGACGCCGTACTGGTCTTCGATCAGCCGCAGCGTGCGCTCGTGGATGGCGGCGAGCTGTTCGGAGATGCTCAGGGTATCGGGCGCGGTCTGGGTCGAGCCCAGCTCGAGCAGCTGCTTGAGTCCGGAAACCCGGATCTCGAAGAACTCGTCCAGGTTGGAGGAACAGATGCACAGGAATCGCAGCCGCTCGAGCAGCGGCACGCGCGGGTCCCTGGCCTGCGCCAGCACACGGGCGTTGAACTCCAAGGCCGCGAGTTCACGGTTGATGAAGTTCTGCGGGGCCCTGAGCAGCGGTTCGTCCAAGCGGCACTCGCACGGGTGGGATGCCGCATTGTAGCGGCGCCGCGTCCCGGCCTGTGTTACAGCCGCGTGCGGCCCCTTTGCTGCTAGAGTAATGCGCTGGTTCAGGCGGCCCGATCGGCCCCGCCCGAGGAATAGCCCGAGACTCTCATGGCGAAAATCACCGTACCCGTGACCGAACAGCTGGCCGAGCTGCAGCGCGGCGCCGCCGAGGTGCTGACGCTGCCCGATCTGCACAAGAAGCTGCAACGGGGCGCGCCCCTGCGCATCAAGGCTGGGTTCGACCCGACCGCGCCAGATCTGCACCTCGGGCATACCGTGCTCATCAACAAGCTGCGGCAGTTCCAGCAATTCGGCCACGAGGTCACCTTCCTGATCGGCGACTTCACCGGCATGATCGGGGATCCGAGCGGCCGCAACGCCACCCGTCCGCGACTCACGCCCGCGGAGATCCAGGCCAACGCGCGCACCTACGAGTCGCAGATCTACCGGATCCTCGATCGCGGGCAGACCCGCATCGATTTCAATTCGCGCTGGTTCGGCGCGATGAGCGCCGCGGGCCTGATCGAGATCGCCGCGCGCGCGACGGTGGCGCGCATGCTCGAGCGCGACGATTTCAGCAAGCGCTTCCGGGGCAGTCAGCCGATAGCGCTGCACGAGTTCCTCTACCCGCTGGTGCAGGGCTATGACTCGGTGGCCCTGAACGCCGACGTCGAGCTGGGCGGGACCGACCAGAAATTCAACCTGCTCGTGGGCCGGCAGCTGCAGGAGCATTACGGCCAGGAGCCGCAGGTGGTGCTGACCATGCCGCTGCTCGAGGGTCTCGACGGCATCAACAAGATGTCGAAATCACTCGGCAATTACGTGGCGATCACCGACGCGCCCGACGACATGTTCGGCAAGCTGATGTCCATCTCGGACGAGCTGATGTGGCGTTACTTCGAACTGCTGTCCTTCCGGCCGCTGTCCGAGCTGGCCGACCTGCGCGCGGGCGTGGCCGCGGGCCGCAATCCCCGCGATGTGAAGTTCGAGCTGGCGCAGGAGATCGTCGCGCGCTTTCACGACATTGCGGCGGCGCAGCAAGCGCAGCGGAATTTCACCAGCCGTTTTGCCGATAAAGTCCTGCCCAGCGGCCTGGAGGAGGTGCCGCTGGCCTGTGCCGCCGGCGAGACGGGCCTGGGGCTGCTTGCGGCCCTGACCAGTGCGGGAGTGGCGCTGGCCTCCAGCCGGGGCGAAGCGCGCCGCAAGGTGGCTGAAGGGGCGGTGCGCGTCGATGGGGTCAAGGTCAGCGACCCCCAGCTGTCCCTGGCCTCCGGGGCGAGCTACACGCTGCAGGTTGGCCCGCGCCGCTACGCCCGTGTCGCGGTGCAAAAAGCGTCTTGAAACAATTGGATAGTCACGCTGGCGGCTGAGCTGTGGCTTATTTGTTGCGAATCGTTGACAGCCACCAATCCAGCCCTATAATGCGCGCCCTCAGCAGACGGCGCCGCTCGACTGAGCGGCGTTGCAACAGCGTATGTGTCTATGTTGACGGGGAGAGCCGCAGGGCTATACTCCTCGGCCCTTTCTTCGGCCCTCGTGACCGAAGTGCTCTTTAACAATTTGGCAGGTAATTTGTGTGGGGACTCGCGTCGATTGTGTTCTTTTGAATGCAAGATGACCGAGTGACCAAAAGTCCAGCGATGGGCCTTTGAATCACTCTTTTTGTTGAAAGCTCAAAGCTATCAAGTGAAGAGTTTGATCCTGGCTCAGATTGAACGCTGGCGGCGTGCTTAACACATGCAAGTCGAGCGGTAACAGGCGTAGCAATACGTGCTGACGAGCGGCGAACGGGTGAGTAATGCTTCGGAATCTGCCTGATAGTGGGGAATAACTAACCGAAAGGTTAGCTAATGCCGCATACGTCCCCTCTTCACAACGGAGAGGCGAGAAAGCGGGGGATCGCAAGACCTCGCGCTAACAGATGAGCCGAAGTCGGATTAGCTAGTTGGTGAGGTAACGGCTCACCAAGGCGACAATCCGTAGCTGGTCTGAGAGGACGACCAGCCACACTGGGACTGAGACACGGCCCAGACTCCTACGGGAGGCAGCAGTGGGGAATATTGGACAATGGGGGCAACCCTGATCCAGCGACGCCGCGTGTGTGAAGAAGGCCTGCGGGTTGTAAAGCACTTTTAGTGGGGACAAAAAGCTCAGGGCTAATACCTCTGGGTCTTGATTTAACCCAAAGAAAAAGCACCGGCTAACTCTGTGCCAGCAGCCGCGGTAATACAGAGGGTGCAAGCGTTAATCGGAATTACTGGGCGTAAAGCGTGCGTAGACGGTTTCGTAAGTCGGGTGTGAAATCCCCGGGCTCAACCTGGGAATTGCATTCGAAACTGCGAGGCTAGGGTACGGAAGAGGGAAGCGGAATTTCTGGTGTAGCGGTGAAATGCGTAGATATCAGAAGGAACATCAGTGGCGAAAGCGGCTTCCTGGTCCAGTACCGACGTTCAGGCACGAAAGCGTGGGGAGCAAACAGGATTAGATACCCTGGTAGTCCACGCCATAAACGATGAGAACTAGACGTTGAGAGGGTTAGCCTCCCAGTGTCGTAGCTAACGCGCTAAGTTCTCCGCCTGGGGAGTACGGCCGCAAGGTTGAAACTCAAAGGAATTGACGGGGACCCGCACAAGCGGTGGAGCATGTGGTTTAATTCGATGCAACGCGAA